>VOFE01002414.1_pt1 | contig 32001 bp, 39 predicted proteins | sample 5384071 | NCBI WGS metagenome assembly VOFE01 (sample SAMN12384724, study PRJNA508395) | human gut metagenome | isolation source: healthy gut D | host: Homo sapiens
AATATTGTAAAGTTGGCTATCGAAGGCGGTTGTAATGGGGTCGCTTCTACATTTGGCATTCTTGGATCCGTAGCACGTAAATATGCCCATAAAATACCTTTTATCGTGAAGTTGAATCATAATGAACTACTTTCTTATCCTAACAGCTTCGACCAAGTATTGTTTGGTACCGTGAAGGAGGCCTGGAACATGGGAGCAGTAGCGGTCGGCGCTACTATCTATTTCGGTTCGGAACAGAGTCGTCGTCAGCTCGTGGAGATAGCGGAAGCTTTTGAATATGCTCACGAGCTGGGGATGGCTACCATTCTTTGGTGTTACCTGCGCAATAATGATTTCAAGAAAGGTGCTGTCGATTATCATGCTGCCGCCGACCTGACCGGACAGGCCGACCGCTTGGGAGTGACTATCAAGGCTGATATTGTGAAACAGAAACTTCCGACGAATAATGGCGGCTTCAAAGCTATCGGCTTCGGCAAGATCGACGAGCGTATGTATACCGAACTTGCTTCCGAACATCCGATAGACCTTTGTCGCTATCAGGTTGCAAACGGTTATATGGGACGTGTCGGATTGATCAACTCGGGCGGTGAATCTCATGGTGCTTCCGATTTGCGCGATGCGGTCATAACAGCTGTTGTCAATAAGCGTGCAGGTGGCATGGGATTGATCAGTGGACGTAAGGCTTTCCAGAAGCCGATGAATAAAGGTGTTGAATTATTAAACGCTATCCAGGATGTTTACCTCGATCCGGCAATAACCATTGCCTAATCAGGGGAGATGAATAAAAATAAATTCTTATCTTTGACTACCAGATCGTTAACCATTAAAAATTAGAGTTATGAAGTTTTTTATTGACACAGCCAATTTGGAGCAGATTCAGGAGGCGTATGACCTCGGAGTACTTGACGGAGTGACTACCAATCCTTCGCTCATGGCGAAAGAAGGCATTAAGGGTACGGAGAACCAACGTGACCATTACAGTAAGATATGCAATATCGTCAATGCTGACGTCAGTGCCGAGGTAATAGCGACGGATTATGAAGGAATGATTCGCGAAGGCGAGGAACTTGCCGCGCTTAATCCGCATATCGTTGTGAAAGTCCCCTGCATTGCCGATGGCATTAAAGCTATCAAGCACTTTACAGAAAAGGGAATCCGTACTAACTGTACATTAGTCTTTTCCATAGGACAGGCATTACTGGCAGCAAAAGCCGGAGCTACCTATGTTTCTCCTTTTGTCGGACGTCTGGACGATATTTGTGAAGATGGAGTAGGGCTTGTGGGCGATATAGTACGTATGTATCGTACCTATGATTACAAGACTCAGGTATTCGCTGCTTCCATCCGCAATACGAAACATATTATCGAATGTGTGGAAGTGGGAGCAGACGTGGCTACATGTCCGTTGAGTGCTATCAAAGGTTTATTGAATCATCCGTTGACTGATTCGGGATTGAAGAAGTTTCTGGAAGACTATAAAAAAGTCAATGGTTGAGAGTAGACAAGGCTCAATATATAGAACAAACGGTGAACATCAGGCAGTTCGTTGCTGCACAGTGTTCACCGTTTTTTTTTTTTAGTTGTCGGATGGCTATTCTTTTTTCCGTTCCTGTTTTTTCTTCTCTTTGTATTGAGTTGGCGTTTCTCCTGTATATTGTTTGAAAGCCGTACTGAAATAGCGTGAAGTAGTGAAGCCGACCTTCTCGGCAATTTCCGTGAACGACATGTCCGTACTGGTGATTAATGTGATCGCTTTCTCCATCCGGAATTTATTAATGTAATCATTGGCTCCCATATCGGTAAGAGCTTTTAGCTTATTGTAAAGGGAAGCCCGGCTCATGCCGATTTCTTTGCAGACCAGAGCGACATCCAGATTACTGTTATCCAGATTTTCCTGAATAATCTTATTCAGTTTGAGCAGGAATGTTTCATCTGCCTGGCTGAACGTGCTTTCTTCCGGAGCAGGGGATCAATCCTGCACTCAGGTATCTTTTCTTGGTGTGTTCACGGTTTTTCAACCGGTTACGGATGAGTTCCATTAACATTTCTATTTCAAAAAGGCTTGGTGAGATAGGCGTCCGCTCCGTTTTTGTAACCGCTCAGCTGGCTTTGTTTATCATCTCTTGCTGTCAGCAGGATGATGGGGATGTGACTGATCGTAATGTCCTCCTTTATGTTTTTGCAAAGCTCATATCCGTTCATCCGGGGCATCATGACGTCGCTGACGATGATATCGGGAGTATGGCTCTTGGTCAGTTGAAGGGCTTCCACACCATCCGAAGCAATCACTACCCGCTTGAAATATTCTCCCAGTGATTTTTTCAGGAAGTCCGTCAGGTCGGGATTGTCGTCTACTGCCAGAATACTGTATGGAGTGGTGTCAGAAATTGTCCTCATCAGGAATCTGTTCATTGTCATTGTCGCCTATCAGTTCGTTCAGATATGCCTTAGGCTGGCAGATAATTTCTTCGGTCTTTTTGCTTCAGTGGCAGTTCAAAGAAGAATGTTGCACCAGCTTCCTGATTATCCCGTGCACCGATGGAGCCTCCGTGTAGTTCTACCAGAATCCTGGAATAAGATAATCCGATACCTGTGCCGCTTTGCTCTCCTGTACCTTGATAGAAACGGGTAAAGAGTTTCCGGGTGTCTACTTGCTGCAATCCGTTTCCCTGGTCGATTATGGAAATACGTATTCTGCTTTCTTCTGAAAGTAATTCGGAGGTAATTGTAATTTCTGTATTTTCAGGACTATGTTTGAGCGCGTTGATAAGCAGGTTGCTTAAAATAGTCTCGCACTTGTCCTTATCGAAACTCACGGTTTCGATGCGTGGGTCGAGCTCATAACGGATTCGCACATTCTTGGCTTCACCTTCACTGATAAAGTCTTGTGATACGTCCTCAATCCATTTATTGAGCGGATGAGGCTGTATCTGCATTTTACTTTCTCCGACTTCCATTTTACGCACATCAAGCACCATGTTAATCAGGTTCTTCATACGTTGTGACTGTCTGTAAATAGCTTTCAGGGGAAGGTATTGATGATCTTCGGAGAGAGTGATTTCAATATTCTGCTAAGTGGAGCGTGTATCAGTGTCAACGGTGTACGAAGCTCGTGGCTGATATTGATAAGGAAGCGTACTTTTTCTTCATACACTTGTTGCTCGTGCTCTTTCATAGCCCATTTGAGCTTTTCCTCTTTGCGTTTCAAGGTTCTTCGGAAAGTCTCTATAATAACGGCGACAACGAAAACTGCGCAACTGAGGATGAACCACCATGTACGATACCAGGGAGGAAGAATCGTTAACTCCAGTACTTCTTGGTTAGGAATCCAACTACCATCTTTGGCCGTACAGGAAGCCATGATTTTATAACTGCCCGGTGGCAGTGAGCGTATAACCAGTTCAGGGTTGTAGGATTCGATTTGTTGGTCATTCAACCCTTCTATCTGGTATTTATATACTTTTTGGCGGAAAATGTCTTTCTCTTTCGACATGATCCGGATAGTGATATTACTGTTCCAGGGAGCGGAGATACCTTTCGGATTACCGCTTAACTTATCGTTGACGGATTCTCCGTTGATAATGACATTTGACAATTGGAGTTGTGGAAGTTCGGAGGTGGTCAGCGGGAGCTTGCTGTTGATATGAAGCAAGCCTTTTACACCGCCCATGTAGATATCTCCCTGCATACTTAATAATTGAGGCTTGGAAAGATATTCGTTTAATAGCTCCATCCGACTCTCCGAATAGAACGAACTTTTTTTCTTTGATAAGCCAAGCGAAAAGCATGCTGTCAGCTCCTATCCATACTTTTCCTTGCTGGTCGCATACGAGCAGAGTAATTTCGCCGAACAGGGAAGTCGGTATCAGAGTCTTTGTCTTGGTTCCGGGATGATAATGTATCAATCCGTAATTGCTCCCGATCCAGAAGTGTCCTTCTTTATCTCGTGAAACGGAGTTGATAACAGTATCTTTCCGGCAAGAGTACAATGCTTTTCAACCGGTTTGTACGGTTATCCAGTTCGTAGATGTGTTTTGTATCGTTTATATAAGTATAATCCTGATAATTGCCAATAGGTAAAAGGGTACCGATGATATCTTGCCCTTCCTGCTCGGTAGCAATATTGAAAGTCTGTTCTTTCAGATTGTATTTATAAACATGATCTCCCAGGAATAATATGCTGTGAGGCGTGTTTTGTAGTAAATTCACGGCTTTTCCCCGGTTTACAGAGACGGGTGTTCGTTTCATTATCGACAATGGTGAAGGGATGTTTTTCTCCTGTTGCCGGATTGAAAATGAATACTCCCTGCGAGAAAAGAGAAATTAATAATTTACCGGGAGTAAACGGACAGATAGAGGCTACTTTGTCTTCCCAGGTTGAAGGGTAATGGGCGAATTTCTCCGTAAACGGGTTAAAGCTGTTTATGCCTCCTCCGTCCGTACCTATCCAGATCCGGTTTTCGGATTCCTGAAAAAGGCTCAAAACAGTGGAGTTGCTTAATCCGCGGTCGTTGCCGGGCAATACATCTTTATATGTTTTCATGGAAACTTCCCGGATGCTGATTAGTCCGTTGCGGATGCTGCCTGCCCACATATTATTGTTGTAGTCGTTGTATAGGCATAAGATCGAATTGGCAGGAAGTGAATAGTTATCTCTTCCGGGGATGTGTTCCAATAGGGAAAATTGCCCCGTTTCCGGGTCGAGAATATTAATGCCTCCTCCGTCTGTTCCAATCCAGATTTCTCCTTCCCGTTCGGCGAGACTTAGTACAACATTGTTACTTAGAGAAGAGTTGTGGGTAGTATATGTAGCTAGTAGTTTACCGTCGTGTGTCAGGCAATTCAAGCCTCCGTTGTAAGGTGCCACCCATATCCTTTTCTGTGAATCGATGAATATATTCATGATTTCTTTTCCGCAATCGAAAGGGGGGGTTATATTTTCCGGTTTTTAAGTCGAGTAGTAGTAAGCCCTGCCACCGGCTACAACAGAGCAGGGTATGTTCATCCCAAAGGGTCAGCAGGGTGACATTGTAATTCGGTTCCCGCTCAAATGATTGCAAGAGGCGTAAGGAAGCATCCTGATAATTATAGAAAAAGATTTTATTTTTTGAACCGAACAAGACGCCTCCTTTTGTCAGGCAAACTGAATAAACGATAATGTTATTTCCCGACTCATTCGTTGGTATGAAGAAGTCATCACTCTGCCGTCGATAGCGCGCCACTCCTTTGTCCGTCAGAATCCAGATATTGTTTTGTTCGTCTTCTATCATCTGGTAGATTAAATTGTGAGGAATGGAATGAGGATCATCGGCCTGATGAACATATTTTTTAAGTTCATGTCCGTCATATCGTCCCAGTCCGGAGCGGGTTCCAATCCATACAAAGCCTTGTTCATCCGTCAGGATACAGCGCACGGTGGAAGGTAGTCCGTCTTTCAGGGAGATTTGTTTATAGTAATAATGTCCGGCTTGAAGGGGGAGAAGGCCGGTAAACTGTATGATAAATGCTACGCATAGTAGTACCAATATGTTTTTTCTCATGAAATCAGGTCAGTTTAACTGAAAACAAAGATAGTGTATTCGGATGAATATTAGTTAAATCCCCTCTCTTATTTTTTAGTTTTTATGCTTATCTTTGCTCGAAAATATACGACTATGATTACCGAAGAACTACAGAAACTTTATCAGTCATATACGGGCGTTCCCGCTGAAAACATAACAGAATTACCGTCTTCCGGTTCCAACCGCCGTTATTTCCGGTTGGCGGGGGTGCAAACATTGATCGGAGTTTATGGAACCTGTATCGATGAGAATGAGGCTTTTTTCTTTATATGGCGGCCCATTTCCGCAGATGCGGTTTGCCTATTCCTGAGATTCACATCGTGTCGGAAGATAAAACCTATTATTTGCAGGAAGATTTAGGCGATACTCTGTTGTTCCATGCCATAGAGAAAGGACGTGCTACGAGCGTCTTTTCAGAAGAGGAAAAAGAACTGCTTCGAAAGACGATTCGCCTGCTGCCCGCTATCCAGTTTGCCGGGGCTGACGGATTTGATTTCTCCCGCTGTCATCCTCAACCGGAGTTCAACCAGCGTTCTATTCTTTGGGATTTGAATTACTTCAAATATTGCTTCCTGAAAGCTACCGGAATGGAGTTTCAGGAAGACCGCCTGGAAGATGATTTCCAGAAAATGAGCGATGTCTTGCTTCGCAGTTCTTCCGCTACTTTCATGTATCGCGATTTTCAGAGCCGCAATGTGATGATAAAAGACGGTGAACCGCGGTTTATCGACTTTCAGGGAGGTAGAAAAGGCCCGTTCTATTACGATGTAGCCTCTTTCCTGTGGCAAGCGAAAGCGAAGTATCCCGATAGTCTTCGTCAAGAACTGCTGCAAGAGTATATTGAAGCACTCCGCAAATACCAACCGATTGACGAATCCTATTTTTATAGCCAGCTTCGTCACTTTGTCCTTTTCCGTACGTTGCAAGTGCTGGGAGCTTATGGTTTCCGTGGCTATTTCGAAAAGAAACCGCATTTTATCCAAAGTGTTCCCTATGCCATCGAGAACCTGCGTGAATTGTTGAAAGAAGAATATCCGGAATATCCGTATCTCTGTAACGTTTTGCGGGAGCTTACCGGACTGAAACAGTTTACGGATGATCTGAAAAAGCGGCAGCTAACTGTCAAAGTAATGAGCTTTGCCTATAAGAAAGGCATTCCTGACGATCCGACAGGCAATGGGGGCGGCTATGTTTTTGATTGCCGCGCTGTAAATAATCCCGGAAAATATGAACGTTACAAACCTTTTACCGGACTGGATGAACCGGTGATTACCTTCCTCGAAGAAGACGGAGAGATTCTTCGTTTTCTCGATCATGTTTATGCCTTGGTGGATGCTTCTGTGAAACGATATATGGAACGGGGATTTAGTAATTTATCTGTTTGTTTTGGCTGCACCGGAGGGCAACATCGTTCTGTTTATTCCGCCCAGCATTTGGCGGAGCACCTTAATAAGAAATTCGGAGTAAAAGTAGAATTGGTGCATCGTGAACAGAATATAGAACGTACGTTTGAAGCAACTATATAGAAGACTAATGAAAGCAATGATATTTGCCGCCGGTCTAGGCAGCCGGCTGAAACCACTGACCGATACGATGCCGAAAGCCCTTGTCCCCGTGGCCGGACGTCCGATGCTGGAACACGTGATTTTGAAGCTGAAAGCATCCGGTTTCACCGAAATTGTGATTAATATTCACCATTTCGGTGAGCAGATTATCGATTTTCTGAAAGCTAATGATAATTTCGGACTTACCATACATATTTCCGACGAGCGTGAACAGTTGCTTGATACGGGAGGAGGAGTCAGGAAAGCCTGTACTTTCTTTGAACATTCCGATGAGCCTTTTTTAGTGCATAATGTCGATATTCTTTCGGATGTGGACCTAAAGGAATTATACGACTATCATTTACAAAACGGCAGTGTGGCTACTTTGTTGGTCAGTCGGCGTAAAACTTCACGTTATCTGCTTTTGATACGGACAGGAGGCTTTGCGGCTGGATTAATAAAGACACGGGACAAGTGAAGCCGGAAGGCTTTCGACGGGATGAATCACGTTATCAGGAATATGCATTCAGTGGTATTCATGTTCTTTCACCTGCTATTTTCCGCTTGTTGGATGTTCCTTGTTGGGAAGGCAAATTCTCTATTATGGATTTTATCTTGCTACCTGCCGGCAGGTGGAGTTTTCCGGTTATCTGGTAGAAGATTTGCGACTCATTGATATCGGTAAGCCTGAAACACTGGCTAAGGCTGAAGGCTTTTGTTCCGGAACACTACATAGCGATGCCTAACGGGGCCAAACAGCTCTGTTTTTAGCATGAAACAAAAGATTTGCGTAAATTTACCCGGTTGAACAAACTATATTGTAAACTACGCAAATCTTGCTGTATGGAAAATAGATATCATCAGACTTTGGTAAATGAGATAACGGATAAATTGTTACATAATATTTTTTAATGATTTATCTGTAGGATTGGAATTATACGATAGAGCTGGTCTCATGATAGATATTAACCATTCTCGGTTGAAATTAATGGGAGGCAAAGAAAAAAAAGATCTTTTAGGACGTAATTTGTTCAATCATACGGCTTTTCCTGATGAAATAAAGCAGCAAAGTAAAAAAGGAGAAAGCCGTCCTCTTCTTTCATCTGAAAAGTAGACCAGACCACTATTTTCTTATTTCTTTTTTGATTCAAAAAATGTTCAAAGATGTCTATTGTATTATTATTAATCGATGAAATGGGTGGTTTTAGACAAATTTGGAAAAACATAGCTGTTTTTAAACACTTCACTTTAAACTACGTCTTTATATTTGCAATGAATTTCAACGAAAGGGAATTCAGAAAAAACTTTTTAATCTTTAATTTAATAACTTATAAAAATGACTTCTATGAAGAACCTATTGAAAGTTTTTCTAATGTGTTTCATTACGTTATTTGCTTTTGCAGGGCAAATGATGGGACAACAAAAGACCATTACAGGTAGGGTAGTGGATGCTCTTAATGAGGGTATGCCTGGTGTTAATGTACAAGTAAAAGGTACTACCTCAGGAACAATAACTAATATTGATGGCGATTTTTCAATTTCCGTACCTAATACAAAGTCTGTATTAGTATTTACTTTTATTGGATATGTGAAGCAGGAAGTTGCTGTGGGAAACCAAACAAAACTGAACATTCAAATGAAAGATGATACACAGAGTTTGGATGAAGTCGTGGTAGTTGCTTATGGAACAGCTCGTAAAGGTGATTTGACAGGAGCACTGACGACGATGAGACCAGATGCGAATGAAGCTGCAAAAGCCGTTTCCATAGATAATCTGTTGGAAGGAAAAGTTGCCGGTCTAGTCGTGAGCACGGCTTCTTCCAATCCGGGAGCTGCTTCGTCCATTACGATTCGTGGAGCTAGTTCGTTGCGAGGTGATAATCAGCCTCTTTATGTCATTGATAATATTCCGCAAGCTTCAACTGGAGAATTTTCTTCTTCGGGTATTAGCGGAGACTTTCAGATTGCTCAAGATCCGCTGTCATCATTGAACCCTGCCGATATAGAGGATATTACGATATTGAAAGACGCATCCTCTACAGCTATTTACGGTTCTCGTGGTGCCAATGGTGTCATATTGATAACTACTAAAAAGGTAAGGAGGGCAAAGCTAAAGTGAACGCTTCGGCTACTTTTACTATTGCTAATGCAAGCAGGTTGTTGGAGATGATGAATTTAGAGGAATATGCTGCTTATCATAATTCAAGAATTACGGATGGCAAAGTGCCTTTCCATATTGTTGGAGATGAGGTGAGATATGTATTTAATGGAGCTTACGATAAATATGATCCTGCTGATCCTGAAACTTATAATGTAGTAAATTATCGTAACTGGCAGAAAGAAATCTATACTTCTGCTTTTTTTCTCAGAACTACTCTTTATCAGTAAATGGTGGTGCAGGTAAGACAACTTATTATATTTCCGCTAATTTTAAAGATATTAATGGTACTGTGAAGCAGACCGGTTTGAAGCAAGGAGACTTGCGTGCAAATTTGAGTGCACAGCTTTCCAAATCTGTAGATTTAAACATGGCGTTAAGCGGATCCTTGCGACAGAATAATATGATGGCAGGTGGTAATACTCTTGGCGGTGCTACTGGTGCTATTTCACGTACTGCTCTTGATTATGCTCCTTTCGAATTGCCGGAGAATGACCCGTCTTTTACAAATGAAAATAAAACGAATGTGTTCAGCTGGCTGAATGATTATGTGGACTTGACAGATGACAAAACTTTTAAAGCTAGTTTGAATCTGAATTGGAAAATAAATAAGTTTTTCACTTATAGTCTTCGTGCAGGTGGTAATATCAATACGAATGATCGCAAACGATGGTATGGAATGCAATTGTATCAAGGAATGAATAATCAGGGTTATCTGGCAACCTCTAATCTTTCAAAAAGTAATTATTCAGTAGAAAATATAGTGAACTATAATACGAAACTTGGTAGTGTAGGTACATTGGCTGCAACAGTCGGTATGACTTATGATGATTATAATTTTCTAAATAAAAATGTGATTGGAAAGAACTTTACGATGTTTGAGTTTCGTGAGAATGGAATGCATATGGCAGGTGATGTAATTACGTCGCAACCTATACAAAAAAGATTATCAGTTACTTTCTTATTTGGGACGAGTTAATGTTAGTTTGCTTGATAAATATTTGATTACAGCTTCTTTGCGTGCCGATGGTTCCAGTAAGTTTGCGAAAAAATAATCGTTGGGGATATTTCCCTTCTGCATCCATAGCTTGGCGTATGGAACAAGAAGAATTTTTGAAAGATGTTTCATGGCTGAATCAATTGAAGTTGCGTTTCAGCTATGGTGCAACCGGAAATCAAAGTATTGATCCTTATACTACTTTTTCGATGTATGGACAAGGATCTGGTGAAATTTCATATGCGGATGGAACAGGAAATAAAACGACTGCAATGGTGGTGACCAACTTGTCAAACAGTAGTTTGAAATGGGAAAAAAACATCTTCATGGAATGTCGGATTGGACTTTGGTTTGTTTAATTCCCATTTGAGTGGTACCTTGGATATCTATCAGAAGAAAACAACAGATTTGCTTATTTCAAGGAATTTGCCGGGATCAGCTGGATTTAGTTCTACTTATTACAATCAAGGTTCATTGAATAATAAAGGTGTTGAATTTTCTTTGAATGCACAAGTCATTGACAGTTCATCTTGGAAATGGTCTGTAAGTGGTAATATAGGTGTCAATAGGAATGAAATTTCAGATTTAGGTTTGTTGCCTGCTGATTTTGGATGCTTGGGTGAGAGAGTTGGGTATTATGGTAATAGTTTAGGGGATCATTTTGGTGTAGGGCATATTTTCTTGGCAGGTGAAGCTCCGGGATTATTTTATGGTTATGTGACTCAAGGGATTGTCCAAAAGGAAGATATAACAGAAAATGGAATTAAGTACATTAAACAAGATGGAAGTGTGGGATATTACCAAACGGTGAATAAAACGACTCCGGTAGCCGGTGACGTGAAGTATGTGGATAGAAATGGAGATGGTGTAGTGGATGACAATGATCGCGATATTATTGGTAACCCGAATCCTGATTTTACTTATGGTTTTCAGACTAAAGTATCTTGGAAATCCTTGTCGTTGTCTGCATCCTTTAATGGGGTACAGGGTAGGGATATTTTAAATGTAGGTAATCGTTACAATAACACTCCGGGAACTAAATCGAATAATGTGACGCGTAAAGCGTTCCAAAATATGTGGACGGATGAGAATCCAAGTAATTTATATCCGAAATCAACATTTGTCGTACAAAATATGGTGATGGATCGTTATGTGGAAGATGGCAGTTATTTACGTTGTTCTGATATTACACTGAGTTATGTACTTCCTGCCAAATGGACGAATAAGATTGGTATAAAGAATACATCTGTTTATGCTTCTGTAAAAAATGCGTTTGTGATAACAGATTATAGTGGTTATGATCCTGAAGTAAATAGTTTTGCTTTTGACGGTTTACGTCCGGGTGTTGATATGAACTCATATCCGACTCCTCGTTCATTTGTTTTTGGCTTAAATTTAACATTCTAATTTCTAAAATCACGAAGACATGAAAAGATTTAAATATTATATTTTATTATTGGCGTCAGTTGGCTGTTTCTCAGCCTGTACCTCTTGGTTGGATGAAGATCCGGTCTATTCTCAGAATAATGCAGTTGTTTTTTCATCAAGGAGTAATGCCGAATTGGCTCTGCTGGGATGTTATGGATATATGACGACAACAGGGGCGTATGGACAAATGTGGCAGGAACTGCCTATCATAGCTTCCGGATTTGCTTTCGGACAGCGTACTGCTTCTACGGCAATTTCATTGGAGGCTGTACCTAGTGATGACTTGATTCCTATAGCCTGGAATGGGATGTATAAAGTGGTGACTGAAGTAAATGCTTTTTTTGGAAAGTCTGGACAAAAGCAGTTTGAGCGATACAGATAAGGTACAAATGGGAGGGAGGCTAAATTCTTGAGAGGATTAGCTTATTATAATTTGGTTTCTTTGTTTGGTGATGTGCCATTAAAAACGGCTGCCTCTTCATCGGATGGTATTTCTGTACCTCGTTCTCCTCAAGCTGAGGTTCTGGCTTTGGTAGTTCAGGATATGAAAGATGCTATGGCTATTGATAGTAAGATTGTAGACGGGCGTGCGAATTCATGGGCTGCAAAAGCTTTTTTTTAGGTAAGGTTTATTATAAAATGGCGTGTCTGGGTATTGACGAAACTGCAAATTGGACGAATGCCAAGAATATGTTTGACGATGTTTATGAAGCTCATATTTTCGATCTTGAACCTAAATTCGGAGATTTGTTTGGTGATTATGTGACCGGATCAAAGGAGGCTATTTTTCAGTTGAATTTTACAACTTCTTCTACCGTTTGCTTTAATCGTGCAAGTAATCGTTTTGCTCCTCCGCAGGCTACTACGGGAATTTCTTGGGGAACTTATAAAGCGTCTAAAGCTGCTTATGATTTACATGAAGGTACTTATCCGGGAGATCCTCGAATTAATGAGACATTTTTGACTCGCTGGAGAAACCGTAGCGGTAACAACCAGGCTAATCCAAAGCCGACTGTGGGAGATGTACTTTCACCTAATGACTCTACTTACTTGTATCCTTATTTTGCATATGTAAATGGTGATATTGACGAGTATGTGATGAAGAATGGTGTTGCTACCAAAGAAAAAAAAGAAATATGTAGGAAAGTTGCCTTATAAAGCATTCATTGATCCCAAGAACCCTACTATTGAGACTATTGAAAATTATGCTTCAACGCATGGCGTTACATTGGAAAATGTAGCTATCACCAAATGTTTAAAAGAAGTTTTTGTAAAAACCGGATCTCAAAATGCTTGGCCATGTTTTCAGAAGTTATATGATCAGAATCAGGTAGGTACAGCGAGCCATAAAAACTTAATGGTTTACCGTTATGCTGAAATGTTATTGTTGATGGCAGATGTGTACAATGAATTGGGGACACTCCTAAAGCCATATCATTAGCAAAAGAAGTTCTAAATCGTGCACGTAATTCGGGTATGAAAGTTTCTGCTCAGCCGGCTGACTGGCCGACATCCTTGAATCAGGAAGAAGTAAGACAGAAATTGTTTTTTGAGCGTATCATAGAACTTTGCGGTGAGCCCGGAATGTATGAAATGCCTCGTATTCGTGGGACAAAGTATTTTAAGATGGCTTTGGAGTTACATAATAATCATGAAATAACGATAGCATCTGACGCATTGTATCCTGCTAGTTCTAATGCTTGGTTAGATCGTATTTATAATGGTACAAGAGGATTGACGGATGAATTTTTGAAAAGAATTTGTTATTGCCAATTCCTAGTAGCGAGATTGACGCCAATCCGGCCCTTACTACTTCAGACAATAATTTTGGCTATACGAATTAAGTAGAAGCTTAAACCCCTTAAATGACCTGATAAATTTCCGGATGCGGGGATATTTGTCCTGGCATCCGGAATTTAGGTTATAATCAGTCTTTTGAACATTTATGGAAATAAAATGGCGATAAATGGAAGTCGATTATTAATCAAAAAACTTATTTTTGCCGATGATGAATTCTTCGTTTACTTAATTTATTATATATGAAAAATCTACAATCCGGACTATTTTACTCTTTGACTGGCGTTACCGCCGTAACTTCCCTTTGTTTCTTGTTCAATCAAACAAAAGCCTGTGGAACAGAAACCTTTGAATATCGTCTACATTATGACAGACGATCACACGGCTCAAATGATGAGCTGTTATGACACACGCTACATGGAAACACCGAATCTTGACCGCATTGCTGCCGATGGTGTACGTTTTACTCAAAGCTTTGTTGCCAATTCATTAAGCGGTCCCAGCCGTGCCTGTATGATTACGGGTAAACATAGCTGTGCTAATAAATTCTATGATAATACCACTTGCGTATTCGACAGTTCGCAACAGACTTTTCCGAAGCTGTTGCAGAAAATCGGTTATCAGACAGCATTGGTAGGTAAATGGCATCTTGAAAGTTTGCCTTCCGGTTTTAATTACTGGCAGATTGTTCCCGGACAAGGCGACTACTACAATCCGGATTTCATCACACAGAACAATGACACTATCCAAAAACATGGATATATCACGAACCTTATCACTGACGATGCCATTGACTGGATAGAAAACAAACGCAATCCGGAGAAACCGTTCTGCCTGTTGATTCACCATAAGGCAATTCACCGTAACTGGATGGCGGATACCTGTAACCTTGCTCTCTACGAGGACAAGACATTCCCGCTGCCGGATAATTTCTTTGACGATTATGAAGGACGCCCCGCCGCTGCCGCGCAAGAGATGAGTATTATGAAAGACATGGACATGATTTATGATCTCAAAATGCTTCGTCCCGACAAAAATACCCGTCTGAAATCCTTATATGAGAAATATATCGGTCGTATGGATGAAGGACAGCGTGCTGCATGGGACAAGTTCTACGCTCCGATTATCGATGATTTCTACAAACAGAATCTACAAGGTAAAGAGCTAGCTAACTGGAAATTCCAGCGTTATATGCGCGACTATATGAAAACGGTGAAGTCGCTGGACGATAATGTTGGTCGTGTACTCGACTACTCTGAAAGAGAAAGGATTGCTGGACAATACACTGGTTGTCTATACTTCCGACCAAGGCTTCTACATGGGTGAACACGGCTGGTTCGACAAGCGTTTCATGTATGAAGAATCCATGCGTACACCACTTATCATGCGTCTGCCGAAAGGTTTCGACCGCAGGGGAGACATCACAGAAATGGTACAGAACATTGATTATGCGCCTACTTTCCTGGAACTGGCAGGAGCAGAGATACCTTCCAGACATACAAGGTGTATCTCTTGTGCCTTTGTTGAAAGGTGAAAAGCCGAAAGATTGGCGGAAGGCTCTCTACTATCATTTCTACGAATATCCCGCCGAGCACATGGTGAAACGTCATTACGGAGTTCGTACGGAACGCTATAAATTGATTCATTTCTATAATGATATCAACTGGTGGGAACTCTACGACATGCAGGCAGACCCGTCGGAAATGCACAATCTCTACGGACAACCAGAATATGAACCGGTAGTGAAAGAACTAAAAGAAGAAATGCTGAAACTTCAGGAGCAATACAATGACCCTGTCCGCTTCTCACCGGAGAGAGACAAGGAATAATACCAATGTACATACGCCATGAAAAAATACATCTTAATCATTCTCATACTGCTTTCGCCACTGACAGTGTTCTTGCAGGCTGATAACTTAACATCCCCCTTTAATTTCAATAGTACCACGCCCGACACAGATTGTGCCGGGTAGTGGTAGTTTCACCTTTTCTGCAAAAACTACATTTGCAGTAGAAAATCAGGAACAGGCCACAATTGCTCACAACTTTATCGATTTGTTTGTCCATGCTGCCGGGATAACCCCATGTTAAATGTCGGGGAAGCAAGGAGGGGCAAGTCCATTTTCGTGACAGATTCTTCTTTAAAAACTGAAGCGTATCTGTTAAAGGTTACGCCGGAACAGATACTTATTAAAGCTTCGGATACAAAAGGCTTTTTTATGCCCTACAATCTGTCCGTCAACTCCTGCCTGCTACCATAGAATCGGAGCAACCGGTACAGAATATCGCTTGGAGCGTTCCCGCAATGACGGTTCAGGATGAACCCCGTTTTGGTTACAGCGCATTACTGCTGGATCCGGTACGTTGTTTTATCCCTAAAAAGAATGTACTGCGAATTATTGACTGTATGGCGATGCTGAAAATCAACACGCTTCACTTTCATCTGACAGACGATAACGGCTGGCGTGTGGAAATAAAGAAATATCCCCGTTTAACGGAAGTCGGAGCGTGGAGAGTAGACCGTACGGATGTACCTTTCCACTCACGTCGTAACCCGGAACGGGGAGAACCTACTCCGATAGGCGGTTTCTACACGCAGGAGGACATCCAGGGAAATTGTAGCTTATGCAGCTGACAGACAGATAGAAGTCATTCCCGAGATAGATGTACCGGCACATAGTAATGCGGCGCTTGCTGCATATCCTCAACTTGCCTGTCCGGTCGTGAAAGACTTTATCGGTGTACTTCCCGGACTGGGAGGACGGAACTCCGAGATTATCTATTGTGCGGGAAATGATAGCGTATTTACATTCTTGCAAGATATTTTTGACGAAATTCTAGAGCTTTTCCCTTCTCGCTATATTCATGTTGGGGAGATGAGGCGCGAAAGACAAACTGGGAGAAATGCCCGCTTTGCCAAAAGCGGATGAAAAAACAGCGTTTGGCCAATGAAGAAGATTTGCAGGGTTACTTCATGAAACGTATCAGTGATTATCTGCGTAAGAAAGGTCGTGAAGTGATTGGCTGGGATGAGTTGACAAACAGCTCTTTTCTTCCTGAAGAATCTATTATCCTAGGCTGGCAGGGAATGGGTACGGCTGCTCTGAAAGCTGCCGAAAAGGGACATCGTTTTATCATGACTCCGGCGCGTGTCTTATACTTGATTCGTTATCAGGGACCGCAATGGTTTGAACCGGTAACCTATTTTGGCAACAATACCCTGAAAGATGTTTTCGATTACGAACCTGTACAGAAAGATTGGAAACCGGAATATGAGTCTTTGTTAATGGGAGTACAAGCTTGTATGTGGACAGAATTTTGTAATAAGCCCGAAGATGTGGATTATCTCTTGTTTCCCCGCCTGGCCGCTCTAGCAGAAGTAGCATGGACGCCCGCAGGCACAAAAGATTGGTCCGGTTTCGTTTGAAACGGATGGATATATTAATGCACATTTGGCGGAAAAAAGGGATTGTTTATGCCCGTTCGATGTATAATATCCAGCAAACGGTGACGCCGGTGAACGGACATCTGGAAGTGAGTCTGGAATGTCTCCGTCCGGATGTGGAAATTTGCTATACACTGAACGGCAGTAATCCGGCAATGTCCTCTCATCGCTACGACGGACCTATCTGTGTGACAAAGACACAAATGGTGAAAGCCGCTACCTTTATGAACGGCAAGCAAATGGGAGAACTTTAGGACTTGCAACTCACATGGAACAAAGCTACGGCAAAACCATTGCTTGGTAATAAGAAGAACGAAATGTTATTAGTCAATGGATTGCGGGGAAGCCTGAAATATACTGATTTCGAATGGTGTAACTGGAATCGGAATGATTCTATATCTTTCACGATAGATTTGCTTGGTAAGGAAAAACTGAATAAATTAACCATTGGTTGCATTACGAATTATGGAATGGGAGCACACAAACCGAAAATGATTCGCGTGGAAGTTTCTGATGATCAACCGGACATACTGGGCCATAGGAGAATTGAACTTTTTCTCCGGAAGAAATACTATCAGGAAGGAACTTTCAGAAATGATTACTCGATGGACATGGGCGGAGTATCTGCTCGTTATGTCCGTGTGACGGCGAAAGGTGCAGGGATATGCCCTGACGAGCATGTCCGTCCCGGACAAGAAGCGAGAGTCTATTTCGATGATTATAGACTGATAATCGAATAACCAGTTACTAGTCGTTAAAATATAATAACGATGAAAATTAAAGAAACGAACTTAATCTGTGCCTAATTTATTATATAAACCAATTATGATTTTAATCTTATTGGCAGCACTGACTGCTACCTTCGCTTCGGCGCAGGAACAACCGCAGCCCGAGTGGCAGAGCCAGTATGCTGTAGGACTGAATAAACTCGCTCCCATACCTACGTATGGCCTTATGCCGACGCTTCCGACATTGAAAAGCCGGGAGGGTATGAAGAGTCTCCTTATTATATGAGTCTCAATGGAAAGTGGAAATTCCATTGGGTGAAGAATCCCGATAATCGTCCGAAGGACTTTTATCAACCTTCTTATTATACAGGAGGTTGGGCGGACATCAATGTTCCCGGTAATTGGGAACGCCAGGGGTATGGCACGGCGATTTACGTCAACGAAACTTATGAGTTTGATGACAAGATGTTCAACTTTAAGAAGAATCCGCCGCTGGTGCCTTATGCCGAGAACGAAGTCGGTTCCTATCGACGTACCTTTAAAGTACCCACCGACTGGAAAGGACGCCGGGTAGTACTTTGCTGCGAGGGGGTCATCTCTTTCTATTACGTATGGGTGAATGGAAAACTACTTGGCTATAATCAGGGCTCAAAGACGGCTGCCGAATGGGATATCACCGATGTCTTCAGTGATGGTGAAAACGTAGTTGCGCTGGAAGTGTACCGCTGGAGTTCGGGTGCTTATCTCGAGTGCCAGGATATGTGGCGCCTGAGCGGTATCGAACGGGACGTGTACTTTTACAGTACTCCCAAACAGTACATTGCGGATTATAAACTGAATGCTTCTTTAGAAAAAGATAGATACAAAGACGGTATCTTCGGACTTGAAGTGACCGTAGAGGGACATTCTGCTATACTGCAGCTACCTCCATTGCGTATATACACTGAAAGATGCTTCGGGTAAAGCTGTCTTGCAGGACGCTGTCCAAATCAAATCCCGCGGATTAAGTAACTTCATAGCTTTCGATGAGAAGAAGATTGCGGAAGTGAAAGCCTGGAACGCGGAGTATCCTAATCTTTATACACTCGTGCTCGAACTGAAAGACGCACCAGGTAAAGTCACTGAACTGACCGGATGCGAGGTTGGTTTCCGTACTTCGGAAATCAAGGATGGACGTTTCTGTATCAATGGTGTTCCGGTGCTGGTAAAGGGAGCGAACCGTCACGAACATTCACAACTGGGACGTACGGTGAGCAAAGAACTAATGGAGCAGGACATCCGACTGATGAAGCAGCACAATATCAATATGGTGCGTAACTCGCATTATCCTACACATCCGTACTGGTATCAACTTTGCGACCGTTACGGTCTGTACATGATTGATGAGGCAAACATCGAATCGCATGGAATGGGATATGGACCTGCTTCCCTCGCAAAAGACAGTACTTGGCTGACCGCACACATGGATCGCACACACCGTATGTATGAACGTTCTAAGAATCATCCGGCTATCGTTATCTGGTCGCTGGGGAATGAAGCTGGCAACGGAATTAACTTCGAACGTACTTACGACTGGCTGAAATCAGTAGAGAAAGGCCGCCCCGTGCAATATGAACGTGCCGAACTGAATTATAATACGGACATTTACTGCCGTATGTATCGAAGTGTGGACGAAATCAAGGCTTATGTGGAAAAAAGATATTTACCGTCCCTTCATCCTCTGCGAATATCTGCATGCTATGGGGAATAGTTGCGGTGGAATGAAAGAGTACTGGGACGTTTTTGAAAATGAGCCGATGGCACAAGGTGGCTGCATCTGGGACTGGGTGGATCAGTCTTTCCGCGAGATAGACAAGAGTGGGAAGTGGTACTGGACGTATGGAGGTGATTACGGACCGGAAGGAATTCCCAGCTTCGGTAATTTCTGTGGCAACGGTCTGGTGGGCGCTGTGCGTGAACCACATCCGCATCTGCTTGAAGTGAAGAAAATTTATCAGAACATCAAAGCGACTTTATCTGACCCGAAGAACCTGAAGGTCAGCATCAAGAATTGGTATGACTTTTCTAATCTGAATGAATATATCCTGCATTGGAATGTGAAAGGGGAGGATGGAAGAAACTTGGCAGAAGGGACTAAAGTGTGGATTGTGAACCGCATGCTACCATAGATATACTTTGGGGGCTGTCAAACTTCCGGACTTCGTGAGGCTTATCTGAACCTTAGCTGGAGCCGCAAAGAGGCTGCTCCGCTGGTAGATGCCGACTGGGAAGTGGCTTACGACCAGTTTGTACTTGCCGGTAATAAGAATTCCACGGCTCACCGCCCGCAAAAAGCAGGTGAAACGACTTTACCGTTGATAAACAAACAGGCGCGCTGACTTCATTGAGCCTGAACGGCAAAGAGCTGTTATCTACTCCATTGACATTAAGTCTTTTCCGCCCGGCAACGGATAATGATAACCGTGATAAAAACGGAGCTCGCTTGTGGCGTAATGCAGGATTGAACAATCTGACTCAGAAGGTGCTATCGCTTAAAGAAGGTAGGACCTCGGCTACTGTCCGTGTTGAGATACTCAACGGGAAAGGACAGAAAGTTAGGAATTGCTGACTTCGTTTATTCACTGGATAGAAACGGTGCACTGAAAGTACATACAACTTTCCAACCCGACACGACCATCGTGAAATCAATGGCACGCCTGGGGCTGACTTTCCGTATGGCTGATATGTATGACCAAGTTTCCTATCTGGGACGTGGCGATCATGAGACGTATGCTGACCGCAACCAATCCGGTAAAATCGGTGTATATCAGACCACACCGGAACGGATGTTCCACTATTATGTTGCTCCGCAATCTACAGGCAATCGCACCGATGTACGTTGGGTGAAGTTTACGGATCACTCCGGTGCAGGTATCTTTGTTGAATCGGATCGTGCTTTCCAGTTTAGTATCATCCCTTTCTCGGATGTATTATTAGAGAAGGCCCGCCATATCAATGAACTGAAACGTGATGGATTGCTGACAGTGCACTTGGATGCTGAGCAGGCAGGAGTGGGAACGGCTACTTGTGGTCCCGGAGTATTACCGCAATACCTGGTACCAGTGAAAAAACAGAGTTTTGAATTTACGCTTTATCCGGTGAAATAAGTGTTGAACCAATAGGTTATTAGATTATATATAATAGGTGTGGATTTTACTGGCTTTTCTGAATATTGTCAGAAATGTTCTATGAAAGTAGTGAAATTCACACCTTTATGTTATCTTTGCGCTATCAGTATTAATTAAATTTTATATCATGAACAAACTACTGACCGCAGTATTATTATCCTCTGTCATAACATTGAGTGTTCAGGCACAAAAGGCAGAAGAATATTATGTGAAGCACGTTGAATTTCCCCACGAACGCGACTCTTGAACAGAAAGTAGATATGGCGGCGCGCCTGATACCTACTCCCCAACAGTTATCCTGGCAACAAATGGAACTGACCGCTTTTCTCCATTTCGGTATCAACACTTTTACCGGACGCGAATGGGGAGACGGGAAAGAAGATCCCGCGCTCTTTAATCCTTCGGAACTGGATGCTGAACAATGGGTACGTACCCTCAAGGAAGCCGGCTTTAAAATGGTGCTTCTGACTGCAAAACATCACGACGGTTTCTGCCTTTGGCCAACGGCTACTACGAAACATTCCGTGGCCTCTTCTCCCTGGAAAAACGGACAAGGCGATGTAGTGAAAGAACTCCGGAAAGCCTGTGATAAATATGATATGAAGTTTGGAGTATATCTCTCTCCCTGGGACCGGAATGCGGAATGTTATGGAGACTCTCCCCGTTACAATGATTTTTTTATTCGGCAATTGACGGAATTGCTCACCAATTATGGTGAAGTGCATGAAGTCTGGTTCGACGGGGCGAACGGAGAAGGTCCGAACGGAAAGAAGCAAATCTATGACTGGGATGCTTTCTATAAAACGATTCAACGCCTGCAACCCAAAGCTGTTATGGCAATTATGGGTGACGATGTCCGTTGGGTAGGTAATGAGAAAGGATTGGGACGCGAAACGGAGTGGAGTGCAACGGTACTGACTCCGGGAATTTATGCCCGTTCGGCGGAAAACAACAAGCGGCTGGGTGTCTTTAGCAAAGCGGAGGATCTAGGAAGTCGTGCGATGTTGGAAAAGGCAACGGAATTATTCTGGTATCCTTCGGAGGTGGATGTGTCTATCCGTCCGGGATGGTTTTATCATGCGGAGGAAGACAGCAAAGTGAAGTCATTGAAGCATCTGGCTGATATCTATTTCCAGTCGGTAGGTTATAACTCGGTACTCTTGTTGAATATTCCTCCCGACCGCAAAGGCTTGATTAGTGAGGCGGACGTGAATCGTCTGAAAGAATTTGCTGCTTACCGCCAACAGATATTTGCTGACAACCGGGTGAAAAAAGGAAGAAACTACTGGAATGCCACTTCGGGTAGTGAAGCTGTTTATTCTTTGAAGCCGGAGTCAGAAATCAATGTTGTGATGCTACAGGAAGATATTACGAAAGGGCAGAGGGTAGAGGCTTTTACCGTTGAGGCTCTGACGGATAACGGTTGGAAAGAAGTTGGTAAAGGCACGACAATCGGATATAAGCGTATGCTGCGTTTTCCGGCGGTAAAAGCCGGCAGGCTGCGGGTGAAGATTGACGAATGTCGTCTGACTGCTCACATTAACCAAGTGGCTGCTTATTATGCGCCTCCTTTACAGGCAACCGTTCAGGGTGAAGATTGGAACAACCTGCCCCGTACCGGTTGGAAACAGGTCGCTGATTCTCCGTTGACGATTGACTTGGGCAAATCGGTGACATTAGCCAGCTTTACTTATGCCCCTTTGAAAGCAGAAGCGAAACCGACGATGGCTTTCCGCTACAAATTCTATGTGAGCGCAGATGGAAAGCACTGGAAGGAAGTGCCTGCAAATGGTGAGTTCAGTAATATCATGCACAACCCGCTGCCGCAAACGGTCACTTTCGGGCAGAAAGTACAGGCGCGTTATATTAAGTTGGAGGCTACTACACCTACCGCAACAACCGCGAAAGTGGAAATGAATGAAATAGGAGTGAAGATAACCCCTGACGGAGTTGTCATCATTGAAAGATATGCTTAGAGAGTAGCAGTGAGGACTGGCGGTCCCGATTTCTTGTGAATCAGACGCCAGTCTTTTTTTACTAAACCAAATGAATCTTTTGCTGTTATTAATAAAAAAAGACAGAAGTTATGTTAGTAGTCGATTTAGGAAAGTGGATGAACAAAATCCTGATAGATTGGGGGATGGACCCGAAGGTTGCCGATCGCTTTGATGAAACAATTATTGCCATACTGATGATAGCGATTGCTGTCGTACTGAATTATCTCTGTCAGGCGATTCTGGTGGGAGGTATGAAGCAGTACACCCGCAGGAAACCGCATCTCTGGAATACGTTGTTGATGAAGCGTAAGGTGTTTCATAACCTGATTCATACAATTCCGACTTTTCTGGTTTATTCTTTACTGCCAATGGCTTTTGTTCGTGGTAAGGATTTATTGCTTATTTCCCAGAAAGCTTGTGCCGTTTACATCATCTTTTCTTTGTTGTTGGCAGTTAATGGGATTCTGCTGATGATAATGGATATCTATGATGGAAAGGAGACGATGAAGAACCGGCCTATGAAAGGGTTTATTCAGGTGCTTCAGGTGCTTTCTGTTCTTTGTCGGTGGAATCATTATCATTGCTATTATCGTGAATAAGTCTCCGGCTAGTTTGTTTGCGGGATTAGGGGCTTCGGCCGCTATTCTGATGCTGGTATTCAAGGATTCCATATTAGGATTTGTGGCGGGTATCCAGCTTTCCGCCAATGATATGGTTCGTCCGGGCGACTGGATAACGCTTCCTTCCGGTGCTGCCAATGGCACAGTGCAGGAGATTACTCTCAACACGGTCAAGATTCAGAACTTTGATAATACGATTTCTACAGTTCCTCCTTATACATTGGTCAGCAGCTCCTTTCCAGAACTGGCGTGGAATGGTGCAATCGGGAGGACGAAGGGTGATGAAGAATATCACACTGGATTTAACTACCCTCCAGTTCTGTACGCCGGAAATGCTCGACCGCTATCGGAAAGAGATTCCTTTAATGGCGGATTATCAGCCGGAGGAAGGGGTGGTGCCTACCAATTCGCAGGTTTATCGGGTGTATATCGAGCGGTATCTTTGTAGCCTGCCTGTGGTGAATCAGGATTTGGATTTGATTATCAGTCAGAAAGAGGCTACCATGTACGGAGTACCTATTCAGGTTTATTTCTTCTCCCGCAATAAGGTATGGAAAGAATACGAGCGTATTCAGTCGGACATCTTCGACCATTTGCTGGCAATGGTGCCGAAGTTCGATTTGAAGGTTTATCAGTATTCGGATTGAATGATTATATTCTCAAAGTATTCTCACCATGATGAGAAAAAATCTCATCATGGTGAGAATTTTTTCTCATTACGATGAGAATTTTTTCTCGCTATGGTGAGAATAATCCCTTGTCTGAGGTATGCTGGGATGAGGTTTGTACTTCCCTGATAATGGTTGACTTGTTCTTTTCTTATTCTTGTTATAGTTTGACTATAAATATTACTCTCCCTATCAGGAGTTGACCTTGTAGTTTGTTGTTCCTATATCCGGTTGACTTGATTTTCTCTTATCTCTGATATGGGTTAACTAAACCTTTTGAAAGGAAAAAAAGCGAGGGGTGCTTCCCTTTTTTCCTCTTTCTTAGCTCTTTTCAGAGCATTCTTTGTCTTTTCTGCGTCAAATGTACATAATTATTTCAAATACATGCTACGCTCAGATACTTTTCCCTGTAGCTAATCCACTCTTTCTTGATTGGACCTACCATTTGTCCTGCCTGCGCCGGAGTTAGCATGTTCAAGCTCATATGGGGTCTTTCATTGTTGTAGAAGTGTACAGCCATATCAACAGCCTTCTTGACTTCTTCTATGGATTTAAAACGCATTCCCTGCAGCAACTCGTTCTTTATAATGCCATTCACACGTTCGGCTATGGCATTATCCTTGGGATTGCCATCCTCTGTCATGCTGGGAAGAATTCCCTTATGCCGTAATATGGCTATATAATCCGCACAGGCATATTGTACTCCTCTGTCCGAGTGGTGTATTAATCCATTGACTTCTATCCCTACAATACCTCCGATTGCCATTTCCAGAGCTTCCACTGTGTAACAGCTCCCAGAGTATCACCTACGCAATAACCGATAATTTCCTTGGTATAAGCATCTGTTACCAGAGACAGGTAGCAAAACACATAACTACCGTCCGGAAGCCATATTGTTATATAAGTAATATCACTAACCCACAACTGGTTAGGATGGTCTGCCAGCAGCGTTCGTGTCAAGTCAGGATACTGTGGCAGATAATGGGAAGAGTCTGTGGTACGCGGAGCACGGAAACGTTTGCGCACTGTCAAGTGATACTTTGATAATATGGCGCAGAAGCAATCACGACCAACCGAAGCGGAACTAGTGCCGAACTCATTACGGTACATCAGCCAGAGCGTCTCACCTCCAATTCCAGGATCTTTTTCACGCACACGCTTTACAAACTCAAGTACAAAACGCTCACAGGCATGGGTGTCCATGCTATGGTCTACATACTTGTAAAAGGCTTGCTTTGTTACACCAAACAGTTTGCAAAGAGAAGTGACAGTAGGGCCGCCACACTCTTTACAAAGCCTTTTTATTGTTTGGTACCAGCTTTTTTTCGGATAGGAAGATTAAACATCTCCTCGGCAACATCAATCATCGTATCGAAGGCGTGCGCACGCAATTTCTCGTGCTTGAGCGCAGTACGCAAACGCTCGTTCTCAAGGAGTAAGGCGGTTATAGACGCTGAATCCTCTGAGGGGGTGGGAGACTTTTCTTTTTCATATATTGTGCCATTTCGGGATTTGAGGACTCAAAGATACGAACCCAGCGCATAAATGTACTACGCGCAATACCTTTTTCTTCCGCAAATTTGTAACTAGGCAAGGAGGACAATAGTACTCGCGAAGAAGTACAATCTGTTCGAAACTAAATGAAATGTCTGATTCTTTCATCTTTTATTGTTTTAGTTGATACTTAGAGTAGTCAACCAAATCCAGGGTAAGACAGTTTATGGTCTTAATTAATAAAGTATCAGATTAAAATCGACATAGATTGGCAGATGATCGCTAATACCCCCTGATATTTCATTCCTTTATAGGTGCGGAAAGGTTCCTTATCGCCATATTTCTTATCTTCGGTCAATAGAAAAGGGAGGTTGGAAACGGTTTGCTTTGTTTTCGCTTGTGGAAAAACTGTTTGCTGAGTTAAGTAGAGAACCGGATACAATTAGGTGATCGAGTAATCCCCATTCTCCCCGATATTTGTATGAACCGAAATTTTTGGATTGGGCTTTTCGGGCAAGTAAATGGTAAAGCTTTAAAGGAGAAGGAGCAGTTGGCGGAGGAGATTCTGCTTCCAGTATTTTCTGAATAGATTTATTGGTTGGGTAGTCATTGAAATCTCCCATAATGATAATTTGTGGATGAAGCCGTATGTTGAGAATACTGTCAGCCTCTGTGTACAGTACTCGGGCTGCATGAAGGCGGTACGGTTCGGATTCTTTGGCTCCGCCGGAACGACTTGGCAAGTGGCAGACAAATACGTCGAGTGTATCTCCGGTCAGTAGCAAACCACTGACGTGCAACAAATCTCTCGTGGGGCGAAACTGTTTCAGGGGCGGAATAGAGACAGAGCGGAAAGACAAGAGCTTGAATAGATCCCGTTGATAAAGCAAGGCTACGTCAATTCCTCTTAAATCAGGGGAGTTGGTCATTACATAGCGGTAATTCAATTCCTTTAAAGGAGAACGACGGGTAAGGTCACGAAGCACTGTATCATTTTCTACTTCACATAACCCGACTAATGCCGGAGGTTCCCATTCGCCGACGGCAGTAATGACACGCGCCATATCAGTCAGCTTTTTTCTTGTATCTGGTGTAATTCCAATGACGGAGGGCATCGGGAAGAAACTCACGGTCGTTTTTCAACGAATCATGATGTATGTCGAATAGGTTTTCTACATTTCCAACTTACGGAAACTCTGAAACGGATTTGTTGTGCAAAGGAGACTTGGGTGATATATGAAGGAGAAGAAATAACAAAAAAGATTATGGCCATAGCTGCTCTTTTTCTGCTACGACCACAATCTCCTTTTTATAGTGGCTTATCTGTCTGTTACTTCTTGGCAGGAACATGTGCCAAGATATCCAATAGATGTTTCCAGAATTTCTCAACGGTAGGAATAAGCATTCGTTCGTCGGGAGAATGCACACCGGTAAGTGTCGGTCCGAAAGAGATCATATCTAATGTCGGATACTTGTCGAGGAACAAACCGCACTCCAGTCCTGCGTGAATTGCCTTCACTTTCGCATCTACACCGAAAAGCCGTTTGTAAGATTCTGCTGCCACTTCGAGGATTGCTGAGTGAGGATTGGGTTTCCAGCCCGGATAACCTTCGCCGAACGTGACATTGGCACCTGCCAATTGGAAGACGGCACGAACTGTATTTGCCATATCATTGCGTGCGGATAGTATAGAACTGCGTTGACTGGTTTCGATGCGGATGATATGGTTTGGTTTCATTTTGACAGATGCAAGATTGGTCGAAGTTTCCACCAGTCCGGGGATGTCTTGACTCATGGCATATACACCGTGAGGAGCAGCATACAATGCTTTCAGCAAGCGGGCGGTAGTATCCTGATCGATAGCCGTTTTACGAGGAGTTTCCGATTCAAGAACCAGTTTCAGGTCCGGTTCGGTAACGGATAGTTCGTCTTCCATTTCGCTGGTAAAGATGTTCAGTTCGGTCCGGACATCATGTTTGGCATCTTCGGGAACAGCGCAGATTGCGTAAGCTTCGCGAGGGATGGCGTTGCGCAGGTTACCACCGTTGATTTCACAGAGGTACAGATCGTGTCTGGCAGCCATGCGTGAAAGGAAACGGTTCAGAATCTTGTTTGCATTACCACGTCCCAAATGAATATCGCCACCGGAATGACCTCCCTTCAGCCCTTTAACTTCCACTTTGAAGAAGAAATATCCTGCGGGAACTTCTACTTCTTTATAGGCGAACTCCGCAACGGAATCAATGCCACCGGCACATCCGATAAAGATTTCTCCTTCATCTTCGGAATCAAGGTTCAAAAGAATATCACCGCTCATAAAGCCTTCTTGCAACTCAAAAGCTCCGGTCAGTCCGGTTTCTTCATCTACGGTAAACAAGCATTCCAGCGGACCGTGTTCGATGCTGTCATCCGCCAGGATAGCCAGCTCGGTAGCTACACCGATACCATTATCGGCTCCGAGAGTCGTGCCCTTGGCTTTCAGCCATTCTCCGTCTATTTCCGTTTCGATGGGATCGGTGAGGAAGTCGTGCTGTACATCGTTGTTCTTTTCGCACACCATATCGATATGAGACTGCAGTACGACGGTCTGCAGGTTTTCTTTTCCCGGAGTAGCGGGCTTCTTAATCAATACATTGCCAGCTTCGTCCACCTTGGTTTCCAGATTATGTTTTGCTCCGAATGTCTTCAGGTAGACAATCATTTTCTCTTCCTTCTTGGAAGGGCGTGGCACTTGGCAGATTTCCTCAAAATACTTGAATACGCCAGCCGGCTTAAGGTCTTTTTTTTCCATGCTGTTTCTATTTTATAATAGGAATAGAAGGGTTGTTTTGGCTTCTTCTATTGCTAAATATGGTTAATTTGATTGGCTTATCTGAACTCATATCTCATTAAAGCCTATCTTTGCACTCACAAAATTAATAGAAATGGTTGAGACTATACTGATAACTTTGTTAATAGTTGCTATTTCCCTATTATTATTAGGGGTGAAAGTATTCTTTACGAAGGGTGGGAAAGTTCCCGAATGGTCACGTGAGCGGTAATAAAGAGTTGCGTCAGAAAGGAATCGGTTGCGCGCAGTCGCAGGATCGTGAAGCACAAAAGAAATCACGTTTTTCTATTGATGAGTTGGAAAAAGCCTTGAACGATAGTATGAACTAATAATTAAAAACAATACTTTTTTAGTTATGAATAGAATAAACTACCTCATGAACGGTTTAGCTGCTCTTGCGTTTATTGTTTTATTCTCACAATGCGCCGGCAAAGCTGACAATCAAACTTCAACAACTCCGGCTCAGGTGAATGCCGAATTGTCAGGAATGAAAATTGCCTATGTTGAAATAGATACGCTGCTTGCCAAATATAACTTCTGTATTGACTTGAATGAGGCGATGGTAAAGAAGAGCGAGAATGTTCGTATGACATTGAACCAGAAGATGACCTCTTTGAACAAAGAAAAACAGGAATTCCAGAAGAAATTGAAAGCAATGCTTTCCTGTCACCAGAAAGAGCGCAGCAGGAGTACAACCGTCTGGTGAAATTGGAACAAGATTTGCAAGAGTTGAGTAACAAACTTCAGAACGGTTTGATGGAAGAGAACAACAAGAATAGCTTGCAGTTCCGCGATTCTATCAACGCTTTCCTGAAAGAATATAATAAAACTCGCGGATATAGCCTGATCTTCAGCAACACTGGTTTCGATAACCTGCTTTATGCTGACAGCACTTTTAATATTACTAAAGAAATTGTTGATGGATTGAATGCCAGATATTCATCTGCTAATAAGTAACTTTTTTTAGCTTTTCTCTTATAAAAGATTTCATTGTTTATATTAGAAATATGTAAATTATAATGTTCCTGTTCTAGGCTGTGAAGCTTTGAACAGGTTTTTTTATGACCTTTCCTTTTTCTTCTTCCTGTGGAATGCGGAAAGCAGTGTAGAGTTCAAGGACGGCGGCAACTGTAAGACAGGCAATCCATTCGTTACCGCGGGTGGTAAACATGAAAGCTCCCGTGAGAATCAGTGCGAGTGCTCCGAATATCTGCTGGATGCGGAGACGTTTTAGTATCTTGCTTTTCCCTTTAACCGGCGTGTTTACTTGTGCCAATGCGATGAATCCGGCTCCAATAGTATATATGTAGGGTGCATAAATCCAGCCTGTAATAAACACAGCTGCTCCGGTGAGAGCCATAATGGCGCCTGCGGTGAAAAGGGCGGGTACTAATTGTTTCATTCTATTATCTTCAAAAACGTAAATATCTTCGTTTGGCTTCTTCATCAGATACTTTTCACGGGCAACCTGCTCGATGGCGTCCGGATTACTGTTTAACTCGTTGAGACGTTTGGTGTTCTCTTCGTAGTCTGCCTGGTACTTTTCTATCTCTTCTTTCAACTGGCTGATTTCCCGTTCATATGCCGAAACGACGAACCAGGCTGTTCTCGTCCAAAAAAACAATGATAACAGCAAATGCAACGACGGTGATAAGATACTTACGCCTGCATATGAAACTCCAGATAGTGATCAGTTTATCCATAATTTCTCCTTTTTATATCCGCAAAGATAAAACTAATAACTTAAAAACTTACCGCTTTAGGTTCAAAACTTCTTTCTTTATCCTTTATTACTTATCACTTTTTTGTGTACATTTGCACTGAAAGCGAAAATTTCAAAAAAAAAGAGAGAATCCCGGATATGGAGAACTATATTGTTTCAGCTCGTAAATATCGTCCGTCCACATTCGAATCGGTGGTGGGGCAACGAGCGTTGACTACTACATTGAAGAATGCAATCGCTACCCAAAAATTGGCTCATGCTTATTTGTTTTGCGGACCGCGCGGGGTGGGAAAAACGACTTGCGCGCGTATCTTTGCCAAAACCATCAACTGTATGACGCCTACTGCGGATGGTGAAGCCTGTAACGAATGCGAGTCGTGTGTGGCTTTCAACGAACAGCGGTCATATAATATCCATGAACTCGATGCCGCTTCCAACAATTCGGTGGATGACATCCGCCAATTGGTGGAACAGGTACGCATCCCGCCACAGATTGGCAAGTATAAAGTATATATTATCGACGAGGTACATATGCTCTCAGCCTCCGCATTCAACGCATTTTTGAAAACATTGGAAGAACCTCCCCGTCACGCCTTCTTTATTCTTGCCACAACGGAGAAGCATAAGATTCTTCCGACTATCCTTTCCCGTTGTCAGATTTATGATTTTAATCGGATCAGCGTGGAAGATACGGTGAATCATCTGTCGTATGTTGCTTCGAAAGAAGGAATCTCAGCAGAACCCGAAGCGCTGAATGTCATTGCGATGAAAGCAGATGGTGGTATGCGTGATGCCTTATCTATTTTCGATCAAGTAGTAAGTTTTACGGGAGGGAATATTACGTATAAGAGTGTAATTGAGAATCTGAATGTTCTCGATTACGAATATTATTTCCGTCTGACGGATTGCTTTCTCGAAAACAGGGTGAGTGATGCATTGTTGCTTTTCAATGATATACTGAATAAAGGTTTTGACGGAAGTCACTTTATTACCGGATTGTCGTCTCATTTCCGTGACTTGTTGGTCGGGAAAGACCCGGTGACACTGCCTTTGCTTGAAGTGGGAGCGAGCATACGCCAACGTTATCAGGAACAGGCGCAGAAATGTCCGTTACCTTTCTTGTACCGGGCTATGAAGCTGTGTAATGAGTGCGATTTGAATTACCGCGCCAGCAAAAATAAGCGCTTACTGGTGGAATTGACCTTGATACAGGTTGCCCAGCTTACCACCGAGGGGGATGATGTAAGTGGTGGGCGTGGCCCTAAGCAGACCATAAAACCCGTATTCACCCAGCCTGCCGAAGCTCAGCCGTCGCAGGTAGCTTCCGCTTCATCTGTACAGCAGGCTCCTGTTCATTCGTCACCGGCTTCGGTTACTGCTAATGTCACTCCCAACAGGCAGCCGCAGATGGCTACGACGGCAAGGCCTGTATCGCCTTCTGCTACGAATACGACTTCATCCGCTCCTTTGCCGGGCGCAGGAATTCCTTCGGTTGCCAAAGAGGAACGAAAGGTTCCGGTGATGAAGATGTCTAGTTTGGGGGTGTCTATAAAGAATCCGCAGCGCGATCAGGCCGCGCAGAATGCAACTGTAGCTCATGTCAATCTGACGCTCTAACCAACTGAACTACAGCCACCATGTTAGTGCATTTCTTAAATGCGGTGCAAAGATAGGGATAATCTTTAATATTGCAAAGAATGAGACGAAAATTTTTGAGATTTCTGCATTATTTTTTCTTCTCGTAGATACCTATATTGTGCTGCTGGAGCAGCTTTCGAGAGCTTTTGACAAAGATTTCCAGGTGTTTACGAGCTTCCGGCGTTAAATGTTCTGTAGGAAAACTG
>VOFE01000129.1_pt1 | contig 32000 bp, 25 predicted proteins | sample 5384071 | NCBI WGS metagenome assembly VOFE01 (sample SAMN12384724, study PRJNA508395) | human gut metagenome | isolation source: healthy gut D | host: Homo sapiens
CAATATATCGGAACTATGCGAATATATCTTTTCGATATATAATCCGTCGCATCCGGTAAATTTGACACGTACAGGAGATGAGATAAAGATTCGAAAAAGAAAGCCTATCGGGTAATTAGTACTGCTCGGCTTTGACATTGCTGTCTTTACACCTGCAGCCTATCAACGTAGTAGTCTCCTACGCCCCTCAAGGGAAGACTTATCTTGGGGATGGCTTCGCGCTTAGATGCTTTCAGCGCTTATCCAGACCGAACGCGGCTACTCGGCAGTACACTTGGCAGCATAACCGATACACCGGAGGTTCGTCCAACTCGGTCCTCTCGTACTAAAGTCAGGACCCCTCAATCTTCCTACGCCCGCAACAGATAGAGACCGAACTGTCTCACGACGTTCTGAACCCAGCTCGCGTGCCACTTTAATCGGCGAACAGCCGAACCCTTGGGACCTTCTCCAGCCCCAGGATGTGACGAGCCGACATCGAGGTGCCAAACCGCCGCGTCGATATGAGCTCTTGGCGGCGATCAGCCTGTTATCCCCGGAGTACCTTTTATCCTTTGAGCGATGGCCAGTCCACGCAGAACCACCGGATCACTATACCCTACTTTCGTACCTGGTCGACTTGTATGTCTCACAGTCAAGCACCCTTATGCTATTGCACTCCGCGCACGGTTACCATTCGTGCTGAGGGTACCTTGGGAAGCCTCCGTTACGCTTTTGGAGGCGACCACCCCAGTCAAACTACCCACCAAACGGTGTCCCCTTCGCAGGGTTAGAACTCAAATACACAAAGGGCCGTATTTCAACGTCGGCTCCACGAACACTGGCGTGCCCGCTTCAAAGCCTCCGGCCTATCCTACACATTGTGTACCCAAATTCAGCGTTAAGCTATAGTAAAGGTTCACGGGGTCTTTTCGTCCCGTTGCGGGTACCCGGCATCATCACCGGGACTACAATTTCACCGAGCTCACGGTTGAGACAGTGTCCAGATCGTTACACCATTCGTGCAGGTCGGAACTTACCCGACAAGGAATTTCGCTACCTTAGGACCGTTATAGTTACGGCCGCCGTTTACTGGGGCTTCGATTCAATGCTTCTCTTGCGATGACATCCCCTCTTAACCTTCCAGCACCGGGCAGGTGTCAGGCCCTATACGTCTTCTTTCGAATTTGCAGAGCCCTGTGTTTTTGATAAACAGTCGCCTGGACCTCTTCGCTGCGCCCTACTTTCATAGGGACCCCTTTTCCCGAAGTTACGGGGTTAATTTGCCTAGTTCCTTAACCGTGATTCACTCGAGCACCTTAGGATACTCTCCTCGACCACCTGTGTCGGTTTACGGTACGGGTGACATATACTATAACTTAGAAGATTTTCTCGGAAGTCGACTTGGGTGCACTATCAAATTGCCCGTAGGCTCTCTGTACTGTCAGGTTTCAGCAAGGACTAACTCTTAATCTGCCCCTATATCTACGCCCTTTAACCACCTATTCCGTCAGGTGGCGGCACTTACGTTCCTTCGTCTCTCCATCGAGGTATATGTTAGTATCGGAATATTAACCGATTATCCATCGAGATCGCCGTTCGGCTTACCCTTAGGACCCGACTAACCCTGATCCGATTAGCGTTGATCAGGAAACCTTGGTCTTGCGGTGTGCGGGTTACTCTCCCGCATTATCGTTACTCATGCCTACATTTGCTTTTCCATACGCTCCACAATTCCTCACGAAACTGCTTCGACGCTGAATGGAATGCTCCCCTACCGCGCTCTCGCGCCCAGAACTTCGGTGATATGCTTGATGCCCGTTTATTATCCACGCTCTGTCGCTCGACTAGTGAGCTGTTACGCACTCTTTGAATGAATAGCTGCTTCCAAGCTAACATCCTAGCTGTCTCTGCAACAAAACATCGTTAGATCAACTTAGCATATTCTTCGGGACCTTAGTTGCTGGTCTGAGTTGTTCCTCTTTTGCGACTGGACATTAGCACCCAGTCACTCACTGCTGTAAATCATACTACTGGCATTCGGAGTTTGTCAGGATTTGGTAGGCGGTGAAGCCCCCGCATCCAATCAGTAGCTCTACCTCCAGTAGACTCTTTATTACAACGCTGCCCCAAAAGGCATTTCGGGGAGTACGAGCTATTTCCCAGCTTGATTAGCCTTTCACCCCTACCCTCAAGTCATCGAGAAGCTTTTCAACGCTTATTCGTTCGGTCCTCCAGTTGGTTTTACCCAACCTTCAACCTGCTCAAGGGTAGATCGCAAGGTTTCGCGTCTACAACCACTAACTAAACGCCCTGTTCAGACTCGCTTTCGCTTCGGCTCCGTGCATCCTTGCACTTAACCTCGCTAGTGATTAGTAACTCGTAGGCTCATTATTCAATAGGCACGCCGTCACAGCACGAAGCTGCTCCGACCGGTTGTAAGCGTATGGTTTCAGGTTCTATTTCACTCCCCTGTTCGGGGTTCTTTTCACCTTTCCTTCACAGTACTGGTCCACTATCGGTCTCTTGGGAGTATTTAGCCTTACCGGGTGGTCCCGGCTGATTCTGACAGGATTCCTCGTGTCCCGCCATACTCAGGATACTGCTTTCGCATAACAAACTTACCTGTACGAGCCTTTCACTCTCTATGGATGGACTTTCCAGACCATTCCAGTTCATTGTTAATTGAATATTGCAGTCCTACAACCCCGATATTGCCGTAACAATATCGGTTTGGGCTTCTTCCATTTCGCTCGCCGCTACTTTGGAAATCGATGTTTCTTTCTTTTCCTCCTCCTACTTAGATGTTTCAGTTCAGAGGGTTAGCTCACCTCGCGGTGTGACAGGTCTTCTACCTGCCGGGTTGTCCCATTCGGATATCTGCGGATCGAGTCTCGTTTGCAAATCCCCGCAGCTTTTCGCAGCTTACCACGTCCTTCTTAGCCTCCAAGAGCCTAGGCATCCCCCATACGCCCTTACTTACTTTCTTTTTCCGCTATGCATACTATTGTATATGCATAGCCTATATCTCATCTCCTTAATCGTGTCAATGAACGATGCAAACCCGAAGTTTGCGTTGAACAGCACCGCAGTTTCGCTCTGCTACGCCTTACGCGTGTGCTGTTAGAACTTTCTTTGAAGAATCAAGCAACTTACCTTTGAAATAAAGCTCCAGAAAGGAGGTGTTCCAGCCGCACCTTCCGGTACGGCTACCTTGTTACGACTTAGCCCCAGTCACCAGTTTTGCCCTAGGTCGCTCCTTGCGGTCACGAACTTCAGGCACCCCCGGCTCCCATGGCTTGACGGGCGGTGTGTACAAGGCCCGGGAACGTATTCACCGCGCCATGGCTGATGCGCGATTACTAGCGAATCCAACTTCATGGAGGCGGGTTTCAGCCTCCAATCCGAACTGAGATAGGCTTTCGAGATTCGCATCCCATCGCTGGGTAGCTGCCCTCTGTACCTACCATTGTAACACGTGTGTAGCCCCGGACGTAAGGGCCGTGCTGATTTGACGTCATCCCCACCTTCCTCTCGGCTTACACCGGCAGTCCCGCCAGAGTGCCCAGCTTCACCTGATGGCAACTAACGGTAGGGGTTGCGCTCGTTATGGGACTTAACCCGACACCTCACGGCACGAGCTGACGACAACCATGCAGCACCTAGTTTCGCGCCCCGAAGGGAAATCCTCTTTCAAGAATCGTCGCTAACTTTCAAGCCCGGGTAAGGTTCCTCGCGTATCATCGAATTAAACCACATGTTCCTCCGCTTGTGCGGGCCCCCGTCAATTCCTTTGAGTTTCATTCTTGCGAACGTACTCCCCAGGTGGATAACTTATCGCTTTCGCTTAGTCACCGACTGTGTATCGCCGACAACGAGTTATCATCGTTTACTGCGTGGACTACCAGGGTATCTAATCCTGTTTGCTCCCCACGCTTTCGTGCCTCAACGTCAGATATAGTTTGGTAAGCTGCCTTCGCAATCGGTGTTCTGTATGATCTCTAAGCATTTCACCGCTACACCATACATTCCGCCTACCGCAACTACTCTCTAGCTCAACAGTATTAGAGGCACGTTCAGGGTTGAGCCCCGAAATTTCACCTCTAACTTATCAAACCGCCTACGCACCCTTTAAACCCAATAAATCCGGATAACGCTTGAATCCTCCGTATTACCGCGGCTGCTGGCACGGAGTTAGCCGATCCTTATTCGTACGATACTTTCAGACAGATACACGTATCTGCGTTTACCCTCGTACAAAAGCAGTTTACAACTCATAGAGCCGTCATCCTGCACGCGGCATGGCTGGTTCAGACTTGCGTCCATTGACCAATATTCCTCACTGCTGCCTCCCGTAGGAGTCTGGTCCGTGTCTCAGTACCAGTGTGGGGGGTTAACCTCTCAGTCCCCCTATGTATCGTCGCCTTGGTGAGCCGTTACCCCACCAACTAGCTAATACAACGCATGCCCATCTTTAACCATCGGAATTTTCAACCATAAAAGATGCCTTCTATGATATTATGGGGTATTAGTACCAATTTCTCAGTGTTATCCCCCTGTTAAAGGTAGGTTGCATACGCGTTACGCACCCGTGCGCCGGTCGCCACCATAGATATTGCTATCCATTATGCTGCCCCTCGACTTGCATGTGTTAAGCCTGCCGCTAGCGTTCATCCTGAGCCAGGATCAAACTCTCCATTGTATCCGTTTTTCTCAAACGCGGATGCAAAGGTAGCGACTTTTTCCGAACCTGCAAATATTTTCGCATATTTTTTGCATAAAAGTTAAAAATTCTTCAAACGCTTTTTACCTATATATTAATGACACCCGACATGATGCATGATGCGGGCCCGGACGTATCCCGATTCGGCAACAAGGGATTCCATCCGGTATTGCCGGCCGAAAGGCCCGTTCGGGGAATATAATTGTCCGCAGGACGAGTAAAATCGGACGGCACCCCGTAAAACAGAGATTTTTTACTATTTTTGCGTCAGATTATCCGACGGCTATGAACTTCAAAAAAATATCACTGCTCATCCTGATTCTGCTCATCGCGGATCAGCTGCTCAAAATCTGGGTCAAGACCCACATGCACCTCGACGAGTCGATCATCGTATTCCCGGACTGGTTCAATTGCGCTTTATCGAGAATAACGGCGCGGCTTTCGGCATGCACATCGCCTGGAAGGGGGAATTCGACTGGGGGAAACTGCTGCTCGGGATATTCCGCATCGTCATGGTAGGGTCATCGGCTGGCTGATGCATCATCTGCTCAACCGCCGGGAGGACACGCCCAAGGGGGTCATCGTCGGTCTGGCGCTGGTGATGGCCGGTGCGCTCGGCAATATTATCGACAGCGCTTTCTACGGACTGATCTTTTCGGAATCGACGCCGTACGCGGTAGCGCATTTCGGCGGACATTACGCGGGCTTCATGATGGGAAAGGTCGTGGACATGTTCTATTTTCCGCTGTTCCAGTGGAACAACGTGCCGCGGTTCCTGAGCTTTCTGGTCGACAGCAACAACTACTTCTTCGGGGCGATCTTCAATCTGGCCGACGCCTACATCTCCGTGGCGGTAGTCTATCTGCTTCTGTTTCAGTATAAATTTCTGAGCAAGTAGATTTTTTTCGCAAAAATAGTTGGCGATTGAGAAAAAAGTATTACTTTTGCACACCGCAATTCCAATAATGCCCAGGTGGCGGAATAGGTAGACGCGCACGTTTCAGGTGCGTGTGCCGCAAGGCGTGCAGGTTCGATTCCTGTCCTGGGCACTAAGTTGTGGAAAAAGGAGCTGATAATCAGCTCCTTTTTTTTTGTGTAGGATAAAATGTAGGATAAATTGAATTACTCTTCTCCTTCAAAATCCTTAAAAAAGGAGCTTCCCGCAAGTATAGCAGCATTCTCATCCACCCCCAATCGCAGGTATCGCATCGTCGTAGTAACCTTTTTATGCCCTAACGCCTTGGAGAATGAAGTAAGCGGAACTTTAGAACGCTGAGATGCGTGGCGAAAGATCGCCGGGCAGTATGCGTAGAGATCAAAGTATACTTCTCAACCCTGATCTCTTTCACCTCTACCCCCTCTATGTTCGCATATTGTCACTTTTTCGTCGATTTCGGCCATTTTCGCCACCACTTTGATATAAACATTCTGGTCAGAAATTGTCTTTGATAGGTCAAAATCGCTCTCAAGGATTCTTTGTATCACGGGATGAAGTGGAATCGCAATCGGGGTATCTGTCTTACGGGTACGCATCATAATCATCCCATCAACAATATTTGACTCGCTGAAACGACTAAAGTCAGACACCCTCATGCCCGAAAATGCCCCGATAAGAAACCGGTTCCGTACCAGTTCACATGTAGCTATGCGCTGCCTGACTGCTTTCTCTCCGCACAGATCCGGCCACTCATTCAATACTGTGTTTTTTGTGATTCTCAATCTATACAACTTCATCAGTTCGTCAACCGAAAGATAGACAGGATCACTCTCTTTTGCTACCGTGATAAAATTTTTATGAGCTGTGCCATTCAAATTATGCAGGTGATCCACCTCCCGGGCCTCCCTATAAACCTGTTTGATCACTTTGATAAGACTGCCGAAATAATTATCCGAATATCCCTGCCCATATATCCAGCTCCGGAACTGATTATAGAAATTGATATTGATATCTTCAAATTGCAAACGACACCGAATCATCTTTTCATACTGCTTCAGCTTATTCAGGACTGTTCGGTAATGCCGGATCGTTATTATCGACCTCGCATCGGCATAGCGGGCAATATAACGCTCAAAATAATCAGAGTAATAGTCAGAGGGAGACTCCGGAGTATTTATTGACGGAACAGGTCGCTCTAAGGCTTTGTAATACTCTTCATCCACGACCTCGAAAAAGTCTCGCGAAGATGGAATCGTATAACCTTTCTTAAAGTACACTTCAGCTCGTTGGGCAGCTTGGCACCACAGCTCCAACGCATCATTCGTGCAATTCGCCAATCTGTTTTCACGACACACCCGAACCCTCTGTCGCTGGGGATTCCAGAACTTTACCAGAGTAGACTCTTTTGTTGTGCGTCGATACTGTTTGCCCTTAAATGTTACGGATAAAATAATCGCTGATCTCTCCCGCTGGGGAGTGGCTAAATAGAATTTTATCATTTTGTTCGATATACTATTATGGAGTCCGTGTTTGAAAATTGGATCCCACTACAATATATCAAACACAGAACTACTCTTTAATATGCTCTTTATCAGGATATTCCACGCCAACGCGGGGGGGATATTTTTTTCTGGTGTAGTTCCATGAAATGATCGTTTATGAATTGCTGCTGTTTTAAAATTGTTTCAGCCTGTGTTTTTATAATCGCTAATTCTAACGTAGAAGCAGAAGAAGGGTTAGTCGCACCGAGCGCTATCGATGGAACCAACATGTCTCCAACCCCAGTCAATAACCAACGCGGCTCAATATTTACAAATGTTATACAAATTCGTCTTAATGTTTCAAAATCAGGAGTGCGTCCAGTCAGATAATTACGCATCCGTGGCTGCGAAATCCCAATCTTCGCAGCAAAGGCATTCGGCGTAAGTCCGAGGTAATCAATAATTTCCTTCAATCGCTCCGTTATATCCATAACAAATCAAATAAAATTTATAACAATTCTATTGTTTATTATAACATTTGTTGTATATTTGCGTTGTGGGACATGCGTACCAAACTCACACACCCCAATAAATTAGGTAAAGATAAGAAATAACATTTGAAAACCAAAGACATGCCTCGAAAAATCACTTTTACAGAAGTACCTTCCTCCAAAGGGTGGGAAGTATTCTTAAAGGGAATGAAGGTAGGAAATCCTGCCATTTTCAAAAATGTAGGGAATGTAGTCATAAATGGCCGACAGGCAATAAAGCGGTATAACAAGAAGATAAAAACAGGAAAACTCGAGCCACGAAAGTTTGAAACCAAAACATATTCAGACGACAATACATTTACAATCACGAGAATATCATAAATCGTAATCAGTCATGGAAGACTCTACACATATTGATTCCACCAAGATCAGTCTCTACATTCAACAACTCGAATTCACAGTGAGAAATCTGGAAGCCACCGTCGCGAGGATGAAACAGGAATGTTTCGACCCTAAAAAATTCTATGGCACCGCGATAACCGTTGACGCCTGCGCACGGATGCACAACGTGTGTGTCGAGACTGTCCGTGAGTATGTTCATGCAGGATTCATTCCGACTCATCCGGATAGCACCTCACGAAAAATCCTCATACTTACAACAGATGCCTTATTGCTCGACTTCAAACAGCTCAAGCGGAAATATAAAGAATTGAAATTATCAATATAAAGCACAAGAGACTTGAGGGGAGTGGTGATAAGACTGCATCACTGATCCCATGGTAGCAGTTGGCACACCATATCCCCTCTCTCTTGTTTATCCACGATCATGGCAGTACAAACGATATATAGCAACAAAGACTCTCGAGTATACAAAAGCGAGAGCTTGATCGTTCCCCCAACCCTCCCGACTGGCGAAGCACCACTCGAATTAAACCAGCCAAACATGATCTTGGATGCCAAATACAATTACCGGCTGATACAACTATCGGCAATCGTAAAAATCACCAACATTTTACAGCCGATCATCAATCAAAATATAGACGAATACGTCACGCTGTGCCGACGCTTCGGAAACAAAGAGGAACATCCAAAAAATTGATTACCTTTTGGGGGAAGAGCGGAACCTCCGATTGCACGCCGAAGATGTTTACTGGAAGATTAACGAGCGGACACTCGAGGTTAGGATACCTTTAGATGCTTTTACGAATATCCGAAGCCATTATAGCCGGATCAGAGCAGCCATCAGCGATCTGATCAGGATACCGGTTAAATTTCCCACATGGTCGGAATTAGCCAAAGAAACACTGACTGACGGATGCCGGCCTTTATGTCAGGGAGTATTTTACAACAATGACAAGTCCCAGAAAAACAGAAGCTACATCCATATTTTTTTCGACGAAGATATAGCCAGATTGCTGGTAAATCCCTGTTACGGATACTCACGCTTATTGCAAGCTACCGTCGACAACTGCCGTTCTATTTATACCGCGAGGATCTACATGCAGATCTGCCGACACGCAGATGGGAAGAAATGGGCTATTCCCTACCCTGATCTACGATTGCTTCTGAATGTCGACTCACCCAAGAAGAAAGGGAGTACAGAATCCAAGCAGCGTGTCCGCGCCAACTCAGTCCCGAGGTACCATGAGTTCCGTCGGCGCGTCCTCGACGTCGCACGCGATGAGCTGCTCCTTATGGTGCAAAATAATACGACAAACTATTATTTCACCTATACCGAGGAGTTCCCGAGCAATCGCCATTCCACGCCAAGCCATATTATTTTTAACATACTGCGACCGTGATTTGTATGTTACGGCCGAAAAGGTTCGCAACGCCTTTCTGGGTATGGGCGATGACTGCCGTCTTTTTGTTGCAAACCCTCAACGAATACCTCGCAGGCTTTCTCAAATGTGTGGGCAAAGACCGCGCCTATTCCACCTATGAGGATTACTGCCTGCGGCGCAGGCGTCTTGCAGCTTTGCACGAATACGAATACCATGTCAAGAACATTCCGTTCAAAGAGTTGAAGCGGGACTTTATCGAAAAGTTCGTGGTCTACCTCTCCTCAATACAAGGGATACGCTCCGGGACGATCCTCCCACAGCATGTCGGGTTGACTCGCGCCCGCAATTTTCGAAGTGTATCCATATAAATTATTTGTCGTTTGGTTTGTCGTCATAGGTAAAGGGAACCAGCCGGGTGATCACAAAAGCCGGAATGGTGGCGAGCATCACCGCGAGGAAGAAGATCCGGTAGCTCATCAGATCGCTCAAAAAGCCTGAAGCCATGCCCGTGAGCATCACCGAAAGGTTCATGATGCCCGAGGCGAAAGCGTAGTGCGCCATCTGGTGCCGACCCGGGGCCACCTGCTGCATCATGAAGAGCGTAAGCCCCACGAACCCGAACCCGTAGCCGAAGTACTCCACGACGATGCCACCGCCCACGAGCCACAGGCTCGAAGGCTGGAACCATGCAAGCAAGGCGTAGACCCCGAACGGCAGGTTGAAGATACAGCACAGCGTGAAAAAGAGTCCGCCGCAGACCACGTCGGGCGATGTAGTAGCCCGCCAAAAGCGAGCCCAGCAGAAACGCCCCCGCGCCGAAAGTCCCGTAGTAAAGGCCGATCTGCTGGTTCGTAAGACCCAGACCGCCCGAAGCCGTATCGGCTTTGAGGAACAACGGCACGATCTTCATCACGAAGCCCTCGCCCAATCTGTACAGGATGATGAAGGCGATATAATACCAGATGTGTCTCTTCGTGAAAAAAGCGCCGATGACCTCACGCAGGCCGAAAGGTCATCCTGCAGCGAGCGGCCTTCTGAAGCCGAGCCGCCTGAAGGAAGCGCACGGAGATGGTAAAGGCCCAAAGCGACGAGCGCGGCGCACAGGAGCAACAAAACGACCGTCCACGAACGAACAGAGGCGTCGTAAGAAGACGCGCCGTCGGCCGAGAAACCCTCGTAAAGCCACCCCGCAAGCCACACCAGACCGCCCTGGGGCAACCAGTTTCGCAAAATTGTAGAACGCACCCTGCCAGCCGATGTATTTAGCCTGGGACGCCGGCGAAGCTCCGACATTTAGACCCCGTCGGCCGTGATGTCGTGCGTAGCACCGCTGAAGGCAACAACGGCAAAGACAGCAACACTGACCGCGAAGAACAGCGGTAGCTGAAGCGAAAGGGCCGCTGCGCCGAACAGAACACCGCTCAGCATCTGGCTCCCCACGACCCAGAACTTCTTCGTCCGGTACAACTCCAAACAAGGGCTCCACAGAAACTTGATCGTCCATGGCCACATGATCAGAGAGGTCCAGAACGCGATCTGAGCATCCGAGATCCCCAGGTCCTTGTACAGAACCGCAGAAACCATGTTCAGAACCACAAACGGAAGCCCCATCGCAAAGTACAAACTCGGAACCCATTCCAAAGGAGAATGTTTAAGATGACTAAGAGATTGCATAATACACAACTAAAAGAATGCTTAAAACATTATAAATATACGGATTTCATCCGATATGAACAACTTTTTTATATGTTTTATACTAAATCACAATAGGTTATTACTTATTCTGATATAGTGCGACAATCGCGAAATACAATCTTGTATTTTAACAAAGAAACCTGTTCGAAATTTTTTTGTATCTCGTGCTAGGTTATTTGAAATGCGGTATTTGAACGCAATAGGCTGAAAATAGACTGTTGTCTTCTCTACTGTATAAAGAATGTAACGACTCGATAAATCGAGTCGTTACGCTCTTTCAATCCCATAGCAGAATGGGATTCAGCTGCCACACACGAACCGTCGTTCCCGACGGACAGGCAACGCTTATTTTATCCGCTCGAAATTAGGGCAGACTCATCTCCACCCAGTTCATACCCGGGTCACCGATCTGCTGACCACCCGAAGAGTGGACGTTGATTTCACCCAGCATGCTGTTGCCCGAAGGAGAATGATCCTTGATAATCTGACCTGCTCCGTCGTTGAGTTTCCAGTAGCCTACCAGACCTTCCGAATCCACCGGAACGGAGTAGAAGTGGTTCTCGGCATTGATCTCCTCCTTGGTCAAGGTGCGGTTCCATACGCGCACCTCGGCCATGTAACCGGGGAAGAAACGGTCGGCGTTATAAGCGTAACCGATCCAGAAAGCACGGTTCCAGTCGCTCTCGGAACCGCCGTATGCCACACCTAGGTTGAAACCGGAGTAATTGGAGATACCGGCCTGATACAAAAGTTCTCCGTCAACATAGAAATAAGCGAAGGTATCGTCCCACGTTACTGCGACATGGTACCAGCGATCCAGTTCGGAGAGTTCCAGCTTGGCATCCGTACGGTTTCCGCCTTGCATGGCCAGCTGAATCTGGTTCCAAGGCACATTGACGTCGCCCAGGCGGAGGAGGAATTTACCCTCGATACCCATAATAGTAGACAACGAACCGGCTACGCGCGTCTCCTGAATATTGACCAGCGCCTCCATGGCTCCGTTCTTCAAACTGTTGAGCGCATCCGCCATTCTTTAGATACGGGAAGTAGCAGCGCGCGCGACGCATGTCGGCCACGCACTCAATCAGTCCCTTGGACTTCTGCGAAATCTTGATGTTGACCGTCAGCGGCTCTGCATTGTCGGGAGCGTTCTTCTCGGTGAGCACGACCTCGCAGCTGCGGGCAGATCCGTCAACCAGAGCCTCCACTGTGAAGTGCAGGCCGCTATCGTCGGCATTATTATAGGTAAACCAGCCCGTCGACCCTCTCCCTTACCGTCACGTCGAACTCGACATTGGCCGTTACCGGAATATCGAGTGTCTGAGCCTCCACATCCAGGAAATAGGCCAGCTTCTCGGGCTCAATCTTCGACTGGGAAGCTGGGTTACCTTCAGCACGGCTGTGCCGTTCTTCACGCCCTTGATCGTCACGGTAGCCTCACGCGGAGTCTCGCCGTCGTTCTTAGCCATGGAGAAATAGGCCGTCACGTCGGTATCGGCGCCGCCCTCAGTGGGACGGGCGATCGTATAGGTCAGCCACCCTTCGGCCTCCGATACGATTTCGGCCGTCAGATCGCGGTAGTTAACATTCGTCGACAACTCTACGGCCAAACGCTCCACAGCCGTATAAGCCAGGCGCATCTCCGCCTTCGAGGTGATCTCGATGGTCTCGCCAGTTTCGCCCTTCTCGACGATCTGGAATTCGACCTGTTTGCTGCCCATCTTGAAGACGTAGTCGGCGCTCCGCTCCTGCTCAGTTTCGTTGGGATCCACCTCGAAGACTATCTCGGCACCGTCTTCTCCGCGCGTAGCCGACGGCGTCACGAAATCGGACTCTCCTTCGAGCGTCCACGCGCCCGAGCTGGTAACCAGCACCGTCACCTTGCCGCCTTCGCAGGACAGGATGTTCGCCCCATCGGCATAGAAGAGTTCGAGCTGCTCCTCGGTCTCGGAGGCCTTTTTCTTAAGCGTAATCTTGAAAGGAGCGGTCTTCTTGCCGCACGCGAACGTATAAGTGAAGACCTGGTCTTCCTCCTTGTCGTTGGCCTTCACGTGAAGGCCACGATGTCGCCATCCTTGCCCTTAACGGCCGAAGGGAGCACATAAGCGTTCTCGGCGCCTTCGAGCGTCCACGCGCCCGAGCTGGTAACCATGGTCGAAACATCGCCGCCCTTACTCCCCACGACGCCTTCCGTCGGCGAAACGGAAATCTTGTCTTCGGTAGTCGAAGGATCCACTTTGTTGTCGCTGTCATCGCAGGCTCCGCAGAGTGCGAGCGCAGCAGCGGTAAAAAGAAATATTTTCGAAATTTTCATATCTTGTCGTTCAGGTTTTAAGGATTTGTTCATTACCAGCGAACCGGACAACGGCTTCGTCCGGTTCCGGCCGAACGGTCGGCGGCATCCCGGCCAAAGCCGGGACGCACGACCTCGTCATTCGTTTTCAGGTTAGTTGATCGGGTGCGGTGCGGGATCGTATTGGCCCTCGCTGATCTTGTTGTAGACATTTTTGGGATCGCGTACGCTCTGCTCGTAGCAGCCCTCTGCCACGTTGCGGAACTGCCGGAGCGAATGCGAACGGTTGTTGCTGACCGTTCCGGTTCCGGAAGGATCGAATGCGAACCACATGATCCAGCCGTAACCCTGATTCATCAGTGCCTTGGCACTCTCAGACGACGAATGGAGTTGCCATAGTTGAGCTGGATGGAATTACCGGCACATCCGCTCAGTCCCATACCGTTTACCGGTCTTGCCGCACCGCCGTAGTCGGCGCAGACGTTGTCAATGAATTCAGACGGCTTATGCTCCACACCGTCGATGAATACCGAAGGCAGCGAGGACTGGATATAGCCCAAGTAATAGAGGTGTACCCAAGTCTCCCAGGGGCACAATTCCTTCATCGCCTTTTTGGTCTCGTAGCAGAGACGGGCGGCCTGCTGGGAGCTGGGGCCTGCGAACCATTTTCCGGATCCGGAGTACCTCGAATACTCGTCATCGAAACCTATACCATCGAGTTTATAGTCGAGACAGATTTGAGCCAGCTCCTTACCGAACTGCTCACAACCCCAGTCGCTCAAACCAGCGATGCCGGCCTGGTCGTGGTTGCCCAAGATGTCGAGCAACACCTTGATACCTTTCTTACGCAGCGGCTGGAGCAGTTCCTCCGAGTTGTCGAGTAGCGCCTGCACGTTGGGGTTGGCGTTCATGTAGACCTTCTGCTTCGAAGCATCCCAGTTGATGTTGCCAGCGAAGAGCACGACGGCATCGAAGAACGGCTGACCGTCCTCCAGAATGTACTCGATGGCGTTGAGCGGGTTGCAGTCGTTCACCTCGAAATAACAGATGTTACGGATCTTCTTCGAACCAATGCGCGAAACTAGGAAGTCAACGTATTCAGCCTCATCTTTAACGACGATACCCTCCGTTTGGGCTACGGCCTGAAGGGGAACCATGTAGGTGGTTACATACTCCAGATCGGAAGCACTCGGCGTGAGCGTTACCTCGATCTGCGCAGAGGTTTCACCGGCGGGGATAGTCATCACGCCGTCGTTCGCAATGGTGCAGAGTTTCTCGGGGAATACGACATACTCGGTAGCGTGGTCGAAGTTGTACTCTTCGACATGGCGTTCGTCGAAGACGAGCTTCACCTTGGTCTCAACCGTAGCGGTCTTCTCCAGCGTGAAGGTCAGGGTTTTCTTGACGGGCTCCACGGCATCGTGAGCAAACTGGATGTTCAAATCATCGGCCGTCGAGAGCGAACCGACGATCTCCTCGCCCGGGGTGGGATTCTCGCTGCCGGCCTTCTGCGACACGGCGATCTTCGCAGTCTTCTCACCCTCGCTGGACGTCACGACGATCTGCCCTACACGGGCGTCTCCCGTATTGTCCTTGGCGTTGACCGTCAGCTTGTCGCCCTGCTTCTCGGCCGTCATCCACTCCTCGGGGTAGGAGAACGTCCAGTCGGGTGCATTGGTCGTAACGGTCAGCTCAACGGCCTTATTGCCAGTAGCCTCGAACCCAATGGGATCCGACGGCGAAACGCTCAGTACGATTTCACCTACTTCAAGCCCCTTCTGGTTTACGTTGATGTTGACGGGTTCGGCGTTACCGGCTGTAATCGTGATGCGGCCCGGACGTACGGACTCCGTGGTGTTGGCCTGGGCGTTCACGGTTAGTTTGTCACCGTCCTGCTTGGCGACGATCCATTCGCCGTTCTTCTCGAATGCCCACGACTTGGCGTCGGTCTTGACAGTCAGCACAACGTCCTGATTGTCGCCGGCCTTGAACTCAATAGCAGACGCAGGTGTTACCGACAGGGAATTCTTTTTGTTCACATCATCGTCATCGTTGCAGCCGACGAGAGCCCCCGATGAAATGGCGAACATACCCGCCAAAAGCATCAGAAATGACTTTCTTTTCATGTTTGGTTGATTAGGTTAATTAAAAAGGTTAAATTAAAGTTAAGGTATTACGATTCCTCAGGTAATAAATCTCTCACTCTTCGGGAAGCGCGACGCTCTGCCAATTCACTTCGCGCTCGGTCTTCAGATCGAAGCCGTTGCCGGTATAATCCTTGACGGTCTTACCTTTCGTATTGTCGTCGAACTTCCAATAAGCCACCAGTCCGTCTGATGCGGGATCGATTTTGTAGAAATGGTTCTCGGAAGCGATCTCCTCGGCCGTCAGGGCCTTGTTCCAGAGGCGCACTTCGCCCATCATGCCGTCGAAACGACGCTCGTAGAACAAGTCGCCGTCCGACTGGAGGCGGTACGAGTGACCAATCCAGAAGCAGCGCTCCTTGCCGTCCGTCTCATCGGAATGCGGAATGGCGAAGTTGATCTTGTCAATGATCACTGCCTGCCCGTCGGTACCGGATACTGAGGCCTTGGCCGTATCCTTCAGCTTGCCGTCGATATAGACGCAGATAGTGCCGCGGTCGAACGTGACGGCGATATGATGCCAAACGAACTGCTTGAGGTCGTAACGACTGTCGGCCTCGACCGGAATCTTCCCGCGTGCAGGCGAGGTCTCCTCCTCCGAAACCTTCTTGGCGAAGGCCACCTGCAACTGGTTGGTAGGACGGCCATCGTCGCCCAGACGGATGAGGAACGTATCCTCGATGCCCATGATCGTCGAGATCTTGCGGTCAAACGAGTTGGCGTAGACGAGCGCTTCGAGCGTGAAGGTCTCCATGTCCTTCACCGCCTCGGTGTCGGCCGTCCACTCAGGCCAGGCGCAATTATTCTCCATCTCGGCCACGACGTTAATGAGCGCGGCCTTCGAGAAGACGAAATAGACCGTCCGGGCGCTTTCGAGGATATTCATGCCGTCGGCCGACACGATGCGTACGGGCAACACGTAGCGCTGCTTCTCCTCGATGGGCAGATTATCCAAATTCGTAAAGGCGAAGGTGAGCGGCGCACTCTCCACCATCCCGGCCGTGATGACAGTCGAAATATCCGCGAAATCGTAATAGCCGCCGTTGGCAGGGAGCAATTCGGCCGTTGGATCGTCGTAGAACATCCGGTAGTGCTCCAACAGACCGGGAGCCTCGGCGAACGTGACCGTGATGTCGCGCTCCCGGGGCTGGGCCATGGCGACGGTGACGTCGCAACTCTCTTCCCGGGTCACGTCGAGGTTGTCCCGTTTGATAAACACGTCGTCGGTGAACGACGTGGCGGAGATGAACACCTGATTGCTGAAGTGGTGTTTGCCCTCCTCATCCTCCTTGCAGCCCATGAATACGGCTACCAGGAGCAGACACAATGCGAATCCTAATTTATTTTTCATCGTCGTTTTTATTTTCGGGATTGTTTTCGGACTCCTCTTCGGGCTCGGGGTTCAGGATGCCGAGCGCCTCGCGGATTCTCTTGTATGTTGGCGTATTGAAATAGTCTTCCTGTGCGTTCGATGCGCAGAGCCCCAGCTTATCGCACTGTACAGTCTGGGAGGTTTTCGGATCCATCACCCACTGGGCGGCCACCTGAAGCGAAGCGCCCACTTGAGCGTCGCTGCCGCCGTCGGCGATCGACGGCACAGAGGCTTCTAGCACGATCCGGTCACTCGGAACGCCCTCTTCGAGCTGATCGCGCACCATACGGGAGATAGCCACCGACGACGAGGCACCCTCAGTCAGGATGATGACGTAGTCACACTCCGCAAGAATCGTCTGGTTCTCGATGCTCGTGATAAAGGCGGGGTATCCGCGGAAGAAGAGCAGCTTGTCGGGATTGTCGCGGCGCCACGTGTCTGCCGCCAGCACAAACGGAGCTGCGACACTGCTGTCGTAACCGCCCAGATAGGAGACGACGATGCCGTCGAATCCATACCGGGAGCAGGCCGCAAGCTGCTTTTCGGTCTCGATCTTGCAGTATTCAGCGAACTTATCCTCCGTAAAGTCGCCCTCGTGCTCCGTACCGGAAGATTCCTCCTTCATAGCGACCCATGCACTGCGGATCGTCGTGTAGTCCACGACGTTGAGCGTGCGGGTGCCCTTCTTCGAGCGCACTTCGGCAATCTCATCCATCAGCGCCGGATGTAGGTTATCGACGTCGGTCATGAGCAGGTAATCCACACTGTCGGGCATGGACATCGGATGCTGGTTCTGCCGGTTCGGAGCAGTCGAGGTTCCTCGGACGATCATCATCGTCACCAAGTGTTCGCCGGCCTTGAAATCCCGGAGCGATGCCAGAAAAACCGGATCGCTCTGATTCATCTGCGGCAAAAGATCTCTGTGTTCGGCTTCCGTCCAGTCGCTGCACGAGGCCAGCAGGGCCGCCGCGGCGAAGAACGGAATGAATATGCGTTTCATGTCGAATTTCGTTTTAATGGGTTAAACGGTGTGTGCGATTATTTGACGGCCGGATTGCAGTCCCACCACATGCGGGTCGCCATGTTGTCGGAGCCACCAAGCATCTCCACGGCTTTGGCGTAGTTCTCCGGGTTGTTGGTCGCCTCGTCCGCAGGATAGGACATGCGGCGAGCGCCGAGCGTAAGGTTCCGGATGCCCTGCGAGTTATTGCCCACGGCAGACTCCATGGCCGGAATCAGGTGCGGAAGCCTGTACGGCGGAAATCAGCCCACGCCTCGTTGCCAAGATGGAAGTTGGCGATCCACTTCTGGATGATGATGCGCTCCTGCATCTCCTCCTTCGAGGCGCCGTCGTTCCAAGCCACCCCCAGCTGGGAGAGCTGTGTAGAATAGGAGGTCGCACCGCCGTTGGGGTCGGTGTAGGATTCCGGAAGAGTGGTGCCGACAAGGTATTCGTCGACGCCCGCAACACCCCACTGTTCGAACGAGAGGCGGACGCCCTGCTCGTAGAAGGTCTTAGCGCTGCCACCCATGTTCCAGCCGAACACGCCGACGGCTTCCGCCTTCAGGAAGGCCACCTCGGCGGCATTCATCCACTGCAACGGAGTAGCCATGCCATCTACGAAGTTGACGCCTGAATAGAGCAGCCCCACAGTGCTGAGCGCTGGAATGGCGATACCACGACGCATGCCCACATACTCAAGGGCGTTGTCCCCGGAGAACTGTGCCTTGCTGAAATATTTCTCGCGGCGGGGATCCTCATAACCGTTCATGTAGCAGATGATGTCGGCTGCAGCATGCGAATCGCCGCCCGTCACCGACCCAGCTGGGGAGTTGTACATGCATGCCGTATAGAGCGGATTGCCGTCCTTGCCGAAGGCCAGGGACGAAAGCTGCGCATTGTCTGCGTTCGACTGCATGACACCGACAGAGTGCGCCACGGCCTGTTCGCCCAACTGCTGCGGAGAGAGGCCCTTCGAGCTTACGAAATCGGTGTATACCACCCGCATGGCCAGCCGCAGCTTCATCGAGTTGGCAAAACGGCACCATTTCACGGCTGTGCCGTCGAAGACCTGGTCGGTCGTACTCGTGATACTCCGGTCGATGTTCTCGTCCAACAGGGCGATCGCCTCGTCCAATTCATCGAACATCTGCGAATAGACCTTGGGCTGGTCATCGTAGGCCACCTGGATCTTACCGGTGCTTCCGATCTCGGAATAAGGAATCGGCCCATAGGTGTCCGTCACACGGTTCAGGACGCAGACCTTCACAATCTTGAGGATGGCCAAAACGAGCGGATCCTCCGAAATCCCCTCCACGTTCGACATGTTACTGTACAGTTGCGGGATGACTTTGTCGCTGTACATGAACACGTTCGTCCAGTTGTCGGTCGGGTTGTATTTGGAAATGGTGTTCGTCCAGCCATTGTTCGCATCAGCGTAATAACCGCCCTGCGTACTGCCTAGCAGACAGTCAGTGAACTGCGCCGTATTGACATCCGTCGAGACGACGGTCCCGAACATGGCAGAGAGTCCCGAGGCGATGGCGTAGTCCTTGGCCTCCATCTGCTCCTTGTCCACCTCATAGGGATTGCTGTTGATGTCGAGGTAATTCTTGGTGCATGCGCCCAACCCGCACAAGACTGCGAAGGAGAGCGCCGCTTTTATCAATTTGTCTTTCATCGTGTCGCTGTTTTAGAATTTGAGACGGAGATTGAATCCCACGTTGCGCAATGACGGCATCATGAAGTAGTCGATACCTTGATAGTAGTTGCCCGTCGTCGCGATGCTTTCCGGATCGAACGGAGCCTTGTTGTAGAGCATCCACAAGTTGCGGCCCACGATAGAAACCGTAATCTCGCAGACGTTGCGCAGCACTTGCGGGGAATCGTGTAGCCGATTGAAGCCTCCTGCAACCGCACGTTCGTGGCCGAGTAGGTGTAGAACTGCGGGATGGAATTGCCGCCCGCGATGGCCGAATACCAGGTGTAGGCATCCACCACGTCGCCGCCGTTGAGCGTCACACCTCCGGCATCGCGCGCCGCGGCCGTAGCCTCTGACACGCCGTATTGATCGAGCATGGCCTGCGTACGCGAGTAGACGATGCCGCCCAGACGGGCCGAAATCATGAAGCCGAAGTTCAGGTTCTTCCAGCGGAAGTCGTTGCGCCACGACATGTTGACATCGGGCAGTACGCTGCCCAGCTTGACGTATTTTTTTACATCCTGAATCGTCTCCGTAGCCACATTTCCGTTCTCGTCGATGTAAATGGCATTGTTCTCGTCGTAGCGCAAATCGCGGCGGGAGTAGAGGTCGCCCAACGTACCCCCCTCCTGCAGTAGGAACTGTGCGTCGCCCAGACCGCCCATGTTGAGCCGGTCGATCGAGAAGCGCTCGCCCGTAGCGTAGTTGATGACGTTGTTGGCCAGCGAGATGATCTTATTCTGGTTGGTCGACAAGGTGTAGTTGGTATCCCACGTGAAGTCGCGCCAGGTATTCCGGTAGCCCAATGCCAATTCGATACCCTGGTTGCGGACGTTACCCGACTGGATGATGATCTTGGAGAAACCCGTACCGCCCGAGATCTGCGGGTCGAAGGTCTGGTTCGACGTATGCGAATTGTAGTAGGTGAAATCGAGGTTGAAATGCTTGAGGAAACGCATCGTCAGACCCACCTCGAACGACTTGGTGCGCTCGGGCTTGAGGTGGTAGGCGGGATACTGCGTCTGCGTGTTCCACGACAGGCCGCTTTCGTTCCACGAATAGAGCGGGTTGGCGATGTAACGCTCGAAGGCAACGCCCACCGAGGCGAACGAACCGCGCAACTTGATATAGGAGAGATTTTCGGGCATGTTAGGAATGAGCTGCGACAACACGACCGAAAGTCCGACCGAAGGATAGAAGAACGACTTGGCATTCGAATGCGGACCCGCCAGTTGCGAAGGCCAGTCGTTGCGGCCCGTAAGGGTCAGGTAGTAGGTGCCCTTGTAGCCCACCTCGGCCGAAGCGAAGATCGACTGCGTCTGCTCACGCCAGCCTTCCTGCTTACGGACGGTCTTGGTCGAATTACTCAAGTTCTGAATGTTGAAGACGTTGGCCAGCCCCTGCTTCTCGCCCGACGTACCGTCGGCAATGGGGCCGCGGATCTTCAGGGCGTCGTTCTTCATATCCGAGAACGAAGCGCCGATGTTGGCCTGCAACGACCAGTCGTCACCGAACGTTTTGTTGATATTGAGCAAAGCATCACCATAAACCTGGCGGTCCATCGTCTTGGTGACGCCGTAAAGGCCGTTGGCGGACTGCTCGGTGAGCTGCACGTTCGACGACGCATACATCTTTTCGGTATAGGTGTTGTGCGAGTTGTCGAGACGGATGCGGCCTGAAACATTCAGCCAGTCGAGGATGTCGTACGACAGCGCCGCGTTGAGCATGTAACGATCCTTACGGTTCTCGCGCAGGTTGCGGTAGTTCGCCCAGTAGGGGTTCTGCATGGTGATGGAGCCGTCACCCATCGGCCAGTACTGTTTCGAAATCTTGTCTATGGGATCGTAGCGCTCGTACATTTCGATATCCGCCCAGTCATCGCCGCGCGGGAAGAGGTAGGCTCCCGTCAGAGGGTTGTTGTAGATTCCCTGATTGATCATGTTGCAGTCTTCCTGCAATATGTAGCTGGCTCCTACGTCCAGTCTCATCTTGTCGTTCAGAAAAGAGGTGGTGTTGCGGAAAGTGAAGTTGTAGCGGTCATAGCTGTTGTTGGGCACGATACCGTCGGAATTGATGGCCGCGGCTGAAAAATAGGTCTGGTTCTTCTCCGTTCCGGTCGAAAGCGAAACGCTCTCGGAATTGGCTACGCCGGTACGGAAATAGTCTTCGCGGGGATCGTAGCCGTATCGGTTGGCGCGGTTGAGCCGCTTACCCCAGCTGTAACTGGCCACGTTGATCGGCGTAGTAAGGTTGCCCGTACCGTACCGGTTCTGGAACTCGGGAAGAACGAACGGAGTCATGATCTCAACACCGGCCGTCGCGGTGACGGAGAGCTGCGACCTGTCCCTTCTTAGTCGTGACGACGATGGCACCGTTGGCGGCGTCCGAACCGTACAGTGCGGCGCAGCGCGCCCGTCAGTACGGAGATCGACTCGATGTCCTCGGGGTTGATGTCGGCGATGGGATCGGTCGTACCCTGCGACGCGAACTCGGTGCTGCCGTCCATCGCCTTGGTAAACATCGGCACGCCGTCGATTACATAAAGAGCATTCGAAGACTGTGAAATGGATTTCGTGCCTCGCATGACAACCTTCGAAGCTCCGCCCATGCCGGCCGACGAGGCGTTGATGTTCACACCGGCGACCTTGCCGTTGAGCGAGTTGATGAAGTTGACGTCCTTGTTGGCCACGATGTCCTCGGAGTTGACCTGCTGTACGTTGTACGACAGCGCCTTTTCCGAACGTTTGATACCGAGAGCCGTAACAACGACCTGCTCGACCTCGATGGACGAATTGGACAGCGTGATGTCGAAAGTGGTGCGCGAGCCGATGGGCACGACACGGGTTTCGTAGCCGATGAAGCTGACCGACAGTTCGGGGTTGTCGACCGAGGCGGGGAGCGTCAGGGTAAAGTCTCCGTCGATACCGGTGGTCGTTCCGACGGTCGTGCCCTTGATCAGAACGGTGGCTCCGATAATGCCCAGGCCGCCGGAATCCTTCACCACGCCCGAGATGGCCGTCGGCCTCGCTGCGGCGACGCGCTTCGACAGCACGATGTTGGGAACCGTGATCTCATAGGTGATGTCCGTGTCCTTGAACAGCAGCGGCAGCACCTCGTTGAGAGGCTTCGAATCGGCCTTGATCGAGACGATGCGTTTCGTGTCGATTTCGTCCGTATAAAGGAAAAGATACTTGGTCTGCTTTTCGATTTCGTTCATGACGACCTTCATCGGAACCTTCGTCATGTCGAGCTTCACCGCGATTTTCTGCGTTTGGGCCACGGCGGGCGCACCGCACAGGAACACGGAGAGAATTAGAGTAATCAGGCATTTTATCTGCCTAATACTTAAATTTTTCATAAGTTTGCTGATTTAAGATCAATAGGTTAGCAATCGAATCACTGTTTATCTCCCGCCGGCGGACACGAGCGTGCCCGAGCGCGTCGGCGGTGCAGCATAAAAGTGTCTTGAGGCAGAAGTCGGTTTATTCCATAGAGTCGGTTTAGATTTTAGTTATTTTTATGTGGATCGTATTCGTCTCGTCGTCGCGCGTATAGGAGAAGTTATTGGTGATCTGGAGCAGCTTCAGCGCATGATCCACACCGTCCGACACGCGGATTTTGCCGTGGTACTTGAGCACGGGCATATCCTCGGGATTGTCGATCGTGATCCGGACACCGTAATAGTTCTCGAATTTGCGGATCACCTCCGAACGACAGCGTGTTCAGGTTCATCAGCCCATCGACCCAGCGGAAGTCGTCCGGATCGGTTATCCGGTTGAGTTTGAGATGTCCGTCGACCAGGTCGATCTGCTCGTTGGGCGAGAGAATGAAGGATTCGCCGCCGACGAGGCGGTTCGAGATTTTCAGCCGTCCTTCGAGCAGCGCCGCCGAGAAATCGGCGGTCCGGGCATCGGCCAGGATGTTGAATTTCGTACCCAGCACCTCAGCATCGCAGGCGAATGTTTCCACGATGAACGGACGGCTGGCGTCGTGTTTCACCTCGAACATGGCCTCGCCCGAAATCTTGACCCGGCGTGTCTTTCTGGAAAAGATCGAGGGGTATTCCAATTTGGCGCCCGAATTGAGCCATACGGTCGTCCCGTCGCTCAAGGTGACGGACATGCTCTGCCCGTTGGGCGCGGTAATGGCCATCATGTCCCGGGTACGGCGTTCGAGAATCCTGTCGGCCATATAGTGGCTCACCCCGGCGCATACGAGCAGCACGGCCGCGGCCGCGGCACTCCATTGAGCCGCCCTCTTCCAGAGCGAAACAGTGCGTCTGCTGACACGGGGCTGCGCCTCTCCGGCCAGAATATTGAGATTGGAAATATAATCGAGCCGATCGAGATACCGCTGGTTTTCCGTTGACGCGTCCAACCAGTCGAGTACCTCGGCGAGTTCCTTCCTCCGAGGTCTCGTTTCTCAAGTATTTCTGCAATAAAAGATCGTCCATGTGTTCGTGTTATATAGTTATAACAAACACACGGAGGGGGTAAGTAGTAAAAAATGCAAGTTTTTTCAGAAACAAAGATCGGAACGGACTCCTGACAGCCCTGCGGGGCGCTATTTCACCACCGGGACGAGAGTATCAGGGTGATCAGCACGGCCGGGAGGTAATCCTTCAGTTCGAAGCGCATCAGGTTGAGCGCCCGGCGGATTTCGAAATTGACATGGCTGACGGAAATTCCCAGTTCGGCGGCGATCTCGCTGTATGTCATATTTCTGATCCGGCTTAACAGGAATACGCTGCGGGTCATTTTCGGCATCTTGCGGACTGCCTGTTTCAGGATGGCGCGGAATCTCTTCGGAGAAGAGCAGGTCGGGATCGCATGCCGACAGCGAGCGCACGTCGGCCTGAAGCCGGCGCGTCAGCGTCGAATGCATGTCCTGCTCCGCCCTGCGGTGGCGAATTTGGGCGTTGAGATGGTTCAGGCAGCGGTTTTTGACCGAAGTGAGGATATAAGCCGGCACATTGGTGTCCGCCGGCAGGGTTTCATGCATTTCCCAAAAAGGTCATAAAACTGTCCGACACCAGATCTTCGGCGGTTTCCCGATCGCGGACATAGCGGTATGCCAGGGCGATAAAACGGGGCTTGAATTCGAAAAACAACTTCCCGAATTCCGTGGAGGAGATGCTGTCTGTCTTGACGTCTGCCATTTGAAGTCCCGTCTGTCCGGTACACGAAAATACCGGCGAACCCGATTCAGGATTCGCCCATCAAAAATCCCCCCCCCGATAAAAATCGGATTGGGAGTCATTGATAATGTTGTATTTACCGAATCATTCAATTTACCGGATGCTTTTGTCGGACAGGAAACCGTCGGTGGTTCCTATCATCGACAAAGATAGCAATAAAAGTGATAATTGAGCTGTTTGCGGTGAAATAGTTTTCCGATACGGAGTGGCCGAAACGGCCCGGACGACAACAAAAACGGCCCCGGAACCGCTTTGCGAAAAGAGCGGACGGATGATTTCGCCTATATATCGGTATACGGCGTCGGCGGATTTCCACCCCCGGAACGCCTTTCGAAAACGTACACAAAAAGTAAATCATAGAATGTTTTCGATGCATTGTTTGATTTGCCAATTCCAAAAATTTTTCGTATCTTGCAGTAGGTTATTTGAAATGCGGTATTCGAGCGCAAGAAGCTGAAAATAAACCGTTGCCTTCTCGTTACCTATTCTCCTATACAAAAAAATGCAACAACCCGATAAATCAAGTCGTTACATCACTTTAATCCCACATCGCTTAAGCCATTTTTTCATACTGGCATCGGAATGAAACCGGCACCCAAAATTTCGATTTTAGCATATCCAAAAATCAGACACCATCGGCAATAATATTTTAATTCTAAATTTATAAAAAAGTAAAATCATCAATATGCAAAATAATAAGCATCAATATCAAATATGAACGGTTCAAAATTAGCACCCGAAGCAGCTCGAATAGCCCTGCTGATAGAATAAACTACAGCCAGTCTGCCCTGCAAAAAGCCTACGACAGCCACAAGATACTGCTTGAACAACTTAACGAAATATCGGACGAACTTACCATGCCTGATAAAATACTGTTGGAAGTAGAAGAATATCTTGAACCCGAATACACCGAGCGACCCGGATAGAAAATATTAAATTATGGCTTACAGTGGCATTAGGCGTTTCGTCTTTATGCCTTACGATCAATCATATAGCAGCAATATATTATACTGGGGGGTTATCTTGTTCGTTGTCGCGTTAATTTTAGGTATTGTACTGCTTGTGGTGAGTACTGCGTTACGTAAAGGAAATATTCAGCAGCGAAAAGCATGGCTCAATAAGTTGTTGAGCATTATTGTGGCAATATTATTTTTTGCTATTTGTGCAGCCAGTATTTTACTCTATTATTTCAACGAAGATACATATTTTATATTTAGCAGTATACTATTCGGGGAGGATGTATCTTGATGATGTTCTTTATCCGCAGACTCGATAATCAAATACGATTATTAAGAATACGTGGGAAAATCTTCAAGAATGCATCCAATTACAAATCCAATAAAGACTAACAATGAGCCAATTAACACCAATGGGGAAAATATGCACCGAATATGCCTGTTTTTAGATACATGCAGTACCAGCATTTTTTGGATTGGGTTAGAACAGGTCTGTACCGGATAAGCAATATCTGTAAATGGGAAGACCCCTATGAAAATTACCTGCTCAAGTGCCCGTTGTTGGATAGATTTGGACTGCGAATAAGTAAGATAGTGCTTCCCCCTATACGGGCAATGTTGGACAACGCTCCCAGAGTCCGATGCTATGTGGCGCATATACTCAAAGATTAGCAGAGGACAGGCCAATGATACCGTAGACAGCTGTGAAATTGGTGTAAGAATTAAAACCACAGCAGAAAGACTGCAAAAATTACCATCAATAATCACGGGCTTTCAATCGCGGCCATATCGGCCCAGTAAAATATATCAATCAGACCGTTATTGATCGTAATCTGCAGAGTCTTCAATTAAAAAATACGAAGGAGTATTGGGATGCTTGCGATAAAACTCTTTTTGAAAAACGGGAAGAATTCAGTCATGAGCAGAAATTTAGGTTCGTATTCTTATACACCAATGGTGATCCTTCATATTTGGAAGTACAGATAAAACCACAAGAACTAATCGACGAAGTTACCTTTTGACCCCAGAATAACTAAAGAGGACTTTGACATTCAAATATTAAACAATTAACCGTAGCTGTTTTAACCTCTATCCTGTTCTGTGCTTGCAGCACCCAGCCACCGAGCAATAGCATGGCATTAGAACTGTCCGACACGAGAACTATTAAAATCACCCACGGCACTCCGCACCCGATTCGGGCCGATAATGCCAGAATTATCGGCATGGATGAAATGCTCGATAGGGTCAAATCGATCGAGTATATAAAACTGGATTCATCCGAACCCATCGGCGTAATAGACAAAATGATCGTTACAAAAGACAAAATCTATATATTGGACTGCTATACCGCACAGCAGATCTTCGTATTCGACAAAACGGGCAACCTGTTGTTCCGCATCAAGAACAAAGGCCGGGGGCCGAAAGAATATCAGAGCATCAGAGATATGCAGGTCGACACCATCCGGAATGAAATACTTGTAAATGACGCACTGGCCCGTTCCTATCTTTATTTCTCCGCCGATGACGGAGCATTCCTACACCGGGAAAAAAGGAGTAGCAAATTGCTATTTGGCGCATATCGACAGTTTGTATATAAATTATCAAATCCCAGGACAGGATTTTAACGACCATGAGAATTGGGCGATTCTCGTTTCCGACAAAGACTCCATTCTTTACAAGGGCTTCGAACCAACGCCACTTCAGAATGATAATTTTATTAACAATAGCTTTACTTATGACTGCGATGGAAAGCTTTTTTGTTTACTCCGGTCTACTCCGATACTGTTTACCAATTTATGTCTGTATCCATCGTATCACCCAAATATGTGATCCGCCAAAGAAGAGCATATGGAATCTTTATAACCAAAAATACCCCCTCAGGAAGTAGATAAGTTAATCAAGCAGAAAGACTACACAAGATATGCGGGTAAATTTCTTGATGGGGGAAATTATGCTTCTTTTGAAATTGCTCATAAATGGGATAAATATATTACCCCCAGACCTTATTTTGGGATAAAAGAACCGACATAGTGTTTGCATGGGATACTGCCAATGTGTATGAAGATGCAATTGTCCATGAAATTATCCGACAACCGATAGCCGTCTACGGCGATACCTTTTTTCGGCACCTGTTCGCCGCAAATCCCCGAAGAATACAGGAAAACATGAACCCCAAGATCAAAAGCCTGCTGGAGTGCTCCGATGAAATCGACAACCGATCGTGGTCGCGTATACGCTGAAATAATCGGACGCAGGCCTTGCATCGGGAACCGTTTTTCTGGATTACAAAATTGCACCTTATTTTCAAAACGGCAGGCGGATAAATTGATTTTTAGCCTATATTTTGATCGGACGGACTTATCGGAATCCGGCAAGCGCCCCATATGCCGGATTTCCGGGGCATAGATTCCCGGAAGAGAAGTTGCCGGAAGCGGGATCCGGTGTTCCGCCCGGAAAAAGCAGGGGCGGAGCCTTTACAGCCTCCGCCCCGCGCAATCTTACCGTCATCCGTTAATATACCTCGAACTCATAGATTCTGGCGGTATTTCCTTCGCTTTGGTCAGGTTTTGAGACCACGAGCCTCACGTATCGGGCGATTATGGGTTCTGGAAGGATCCTGTCGGTTTCGAAAGCCGTGTTGTCATAGACCGTGTCCACCGTTTTCCACTCCTCGCCGGGGCTTTGGCGCACCTGCAGCGAATACTCCTTTGTGATGTAGTCCAGGGATTCGAGCGCAGCATGCATGACATACCATCCCCGGATCGTGGTCTCCCGGCCGAGGTCTACCCCCAGCAGTTTGGGTTTGGCATCGCTGTAATCGCACCACTTGGTGGACACATCCTCGTCGGTGGCGTACTCGGCCCTCTCGGAGGCGTTGACCCCCCCGACCTTTCCACGACGGGTTTGCCATAGAGCAGGTTCCTGCGCCCGGCCTGCGAGGCGTCGGCGCCTTTCACGGGCAGCTGCACGCGCAGCAGATCGCAGGCCGCGCCGATACCTCCGGCAGGATCTTCGGCCACCGTCGCCGCGAACACCACGATGCGCGGGTCGTCGGGCAGTACCAGCTGCCGCGCCCCTCGGGGATGTCGAGGCCGATGCGGAACATGTAGGTGAATTCGTAGGGTCTGTCCTCGTTACGGATCATATCATGCTTGTGCGTGCCCACGAAGGCCACCTGCGCATCCTTGAGGTAGGGGCTCGGTATGCCCCGTATGGCCCCACTGTCCGATGAAGCCGCCATAATAGGGTACCAGTGCCGTGTGCTCCTTTCCGTCGACGGTGAATACGGCCTGCGTGTCGTACATGGTCGAGGCGGCCAGCAGGTAGAGCTTGCCGTAGCGCCCGCGGGGCAAGTCGATGGTGTCGCGGCGGCATTTGACACCGTTCTGCGCGGCGGGATCCCCGATCTCGAAGCCGACACCCCCGTACACGATGCGGGACGGCATCAGCTCGGCGGCGTAGGAGTTGCCCTTGCCGTCGAAGTTGGAGTCCGAGCGGAACGGGTTGTAAGAGGCCGTCTTGACGTTGTAAGGCAGCTCCACAGCCGCCTCCGCGGCGGGCGTGAGCGCCCGGACGGGCCTGGCGAGTTTCACGCGGAAAGTCTTCATGCCGAAGGGCCCGACCTCGAAGCGCAGCTCGCGGCCGCTGAACTCCGCGTCGCCCACGACGTCCTCCACGCCGTTGAGCTCCCGGGCGTCGACGATCTGAGCCGCGAAGCTCGCCACGGCCTGCTGCGACCCGAGCCCCGAGGTCTCGTAGAAACGAACCACATATTCGTCCGAATCCTCGGCCTGTTTGAGCGCCCGCAGCGCCACATTGGGGTTCTGCGAGGCGACCAGCGAGAAGCTGCGGCCCAGCACCCCGCCGTGGCGGGGCGCGACGAATGCCCGGAAGCGGCTGGTTGAGCACCTCGGCCTTGCGCACGGCACCTCCCGCGCGGTAATCGCCCGCGTGCCCTACGATCGAGTAGGTGAACGTATGGTGTCCGAAGTCCTGCTTGTTCTGGTATGCGTAGCCGCCCTTGGTCGCAGGCGTATGCAGCAGCGTAAGGCGCAGCGTGTTGTCCGCGGGTTTGTCCCAGCCGTACTTGCTGTCGTTGAGCACCGAGACCCCGTAGCTGCCGTCCGCGTCGGTGAGGTCGGCCCACTGCTGCGCATAGACCTCGTAGGCGGTCGCGGTGTTGTTGCCCCGCGCCACGGAGCCCACGCCAAGGTCATAGACCGCCTCGGGGTTCGAGACCGAAAGCGGGAACTCGGCCTTCAGCAGGGCATCGGACGACTGCCAGTCGATGTCGTTCACAAGGTCGATCCTGTCGGCCTGGGCGCCTTCGCGCAGCGTGATCCACTGCCGGAAGCGGGAATCCCCCAGCGTACGTTCCACGCATACCGAGGCGCGCAGGGGCCCCTCTTCGGCCACGGTGACCTTCACCTCGCCCGTGATGGCCTGCGGCGATGCGTCCACGGTCTTCTTGAGGATCTCCCAGGCCGGCCAGCTGTAAGACTCGTTCTGCGGGAAGAACGCAAGGCGGATGGACTTGCCGGCGGCCACCAGCTCGCGGCCATGACGCTTGTCGACGATCGACGAGATGTCGCCGTTGGCGTCCAGCGTAAGTTTATAGACGCTGTTCTCCAGCCCCGAAGTAGTGGCCGTTATCGCCGGGGCCTTCGGCTGCCCGCCCTTGCGGATGTCGTAGACGGCATACCCCGCAGCCGGGACGGTGGCCTCGATCAGCAGCCGCGTCTGCCCTGCTGCGTGCCGAGCACCTGCGAGGGAACCCGGACGCCCTTGTGGTCGTAGACCGTGAATTTGCTCCCTTCGAGCGGCAGCGTAACCTCCACAACGTCCGAGACCTCGAACCCCGCAGCGTTGTAGAGTACCACGGGGAGGCCTTTGACATCGGTATCCAGACCCCGCGAAACCGCGCCAACCGAGGTCGTGAGCACGTCCGCGAACTGTTTGAGCGAGATCAGCTCGTCGTTCCACGAAAACTCGTAGGCACGGGGATGCTCGTACCCGTCAGGTCGTCGTGGAACTGGTGCCAGATAAAGCGTTTCCAGGCCTCGGTGAGAACCTCGCGCTGGGGTAGGGCACGGCCCCGAGCCAGTCGGCGGCAACGGCGCTGCGTTCGGCAGCGTCGGTCAAGCTGCTCGTTACGGCGGTTATAGAGCTTCATCGCAGCCTGCGAGGTATAGCAACCCGTGGCATGCACGTCCATCAGCAACTCCCCGTTCCACACCGGAAGCTCGGGTGGGAGGAATAGGAAGGTAGTCCTTGTAGAGGCGGTCGCTCGTGGCGCTGATGATCTTCACGGGCCCGTCGCCCTGCAGGCCCAGTTCCAAAGCCCGCACCGACTCGATGGTCGGGGCGCCGCCCGTGTCGCCCGTACCATAGTAATGGTAAACGGCATTCAGAGGATTGCCCTCGGCGATGCCTTGCAGGTACTTGCTATGGCTGAGGTCATTTCGTAACGCACTTGGTCGTATAGTTGTGGGCGTCCATCACGGCCATGATACGCGAACCGTCCACGCCCTGCCACAAGCCGATCTCGAACGGAATCTTCTCGCACCATGGAACGGACGGTGGCGCCAGCTGAGTTTCTGCGTCGAGAAACCGATAAGACCGCTGTGGGCGGCGATCGTCGGAAGCGTCCACCCGAAACCGAAGCAGTCCGGCAGGAAGATGTCCGTGCCTTCGACCCCGAATTCGCGGCGGTAGAAGTGCTGTCCGTAGCAGGATATTGCGCGTGAAGGACTCCGCGGACGGGATATTCGGGTCGGTGGCGTCCCACGTGCTGCCCGTGACATGCCAGCGCCCCTCGCGGATGTAACGCTTGATCCAGTTCGTACTGGTGCGGGTAGTACTCCTTCATCCACTGCCGGGGATGCAAAGGCGGCAGCGGGAGGTAGTCCGGATGCTGCTTCCTGTAATACCACTCCTGCGCGGGCGGCAGAATGAACATCGGCCTGCGGACGATACGGGCCGGATCGCAGCAGTCGGTCGTCACGCGGTATTTCAGGTCGGGACTCAAATTGACGATCCGGTGATAGGGGCAGACCTCGCCCGGGGCGGCGGTCCGCGGAATCATCAGCGTATCGCGGTCGGGGCACACCTGCGAAGCCAGACATCCGCTCTGACGGCAGACGACGGCCGCTTCCAGATCGCCGTAAGGCTCTGCGAACCACTCGCTCCCGGGCAGCAGCCCGAATACACCTCGAAGAGCACGGGCGCAGCGTACCCCACCCCGTC
>VOFE01000414.1_pt1 | contig 32000 bp, 59 predicted proteins | sample 5384071 | NCBI WGS metagenome assembly VOFE01 (sample SAMN12384724, study PRJNA508395) | human gut metagenome | isolation source: healthy gut D | host: Homo sapiens
AGTTACGTATTGCTGAGCAGAAGGCGGTTCTTCAGTGCGGCAGCCAGGCGCCGCCGCTGAGAACCACGGACGAGCCGCAGACCGCCGACGTAGAAAGCCGCTATATCGTTCCGACCGCGCACTATGAGATCCTGTTTTCACTATTCCAACACACGGCTTGCCGCCGAGCGCTGGAAACCTACTGCGGAACGCAGGTCCGCCAATGGAGGACTGCGCGCCGAGGAGGTCGCGCCTGCATACGAGGGCCGCGGTCCGCGAGCTGCAAAGCGGCGACTTCCGGCTCCTTCTGGACTGGAAGGAAAGCCGCTATCAGCAGGCCGCGGAGATTCTGCAAAACGCAGGCTGACTTCCCTTGCAAGACACATGAAAACAGGAAGCAAACACGCGCTAACTCCGTTGGAGCGCGTTTCGTATGTTTCACGGCAGAGCGGCACACCGCCCGCCCCTCCGCCCGTTATGAAAGGGGTTTTCTGCCGCCGCAGGGCAGCCACCTTGCTTCCTCCGCCTGAGCGGATGATCGTATCCAGTGCGTGCTGGATGCGCCGTCCATCCTTCGATGGTGGCGCCGTTCCCGTCGCCGCAGCCGTTGAGCACGTCTGCAAACGCCTGCATTTGTCGGCATAAAAAGCGCTCCCGGAACGGGCAGATTTGTAAAGCGCCGACGCGTTCGTAGGGCGCGCCGATGCAGACCTCAAGCGCATCGACGCCGGGTGTCACGTCCAGACTGTAGACGAGCGCGCCCTTGCTGCCGTAGATCTCCATGCGCTGGTAGTTGCCGCGGCCATGTAAGCGAAGCGCGTGACCGAGAAATTCGCGGCGGTTTTCCCATCCATCTCCATCAGGTAGTGGCAGAAGTCGTCCACATCCACCGGGCCCATACCCTCGCCCTCCTCGAGACGGCGGCTGTGCACAAAGGTGTCCGCGTGGCCCACGGCCCGTCGGTAGCCCTTGCCGGTGACAAAGCCCACCAGATCGAGCGCATGGCAGCCGAGGTCGCCCAGCGCGCCGGTGCCCGTGAGCGCCTTTTTGGTACCGCCAGGAGCGCGGCAGATCGTGAAGAAGGGCCGCCGCCCGCCTGCAAATACTGCATGTAAACGTGGTAGATTTCCCCGAGCATGCCCTGCTCCACAAGCTCCCGTGCATAGCGCGCCGCAGCCTTTGAAGCGGTAGGAGAAGCATACCATGCTGGGAAGCCCGCGCTCCGCGGTCATCCGCGCGAGAATATCCGCCTCCCGCCGTTAGGGTGACGGGGCTTTTCAATGCAGTAGGGCTTTCCCGCCTCGATCGCAGCCTTTGCCACTGCAAAGTGCGTTGTTGAGGTGGAAATATCCACCACATCCACATCCGGCAGTTCACGAGGTCGCGGTAATCCGAAAAAGCAATTTGCCTCGGGCACCCCATATTTCTCCCGCGCATAGGCCATGCGCTCGGGCTTTAGGTCGCACACCGCCGTCAGCCGCAGGTCCGGGCTTTTCTCAATGCCCGGCAGATGCACGCCGCGGAGATGCCGCCGATGCCCACGCTGCCCACGCGAAATACTTTCTTTTCCATATTCAACATCCTCTCTGTTTTTGCGGGCCATGTGCAGCCCATCCTGCAAGGCGGAAACCCGAGACCGGGGCAGTCTCAGGCTCCGCAGATTTATTTTTGAAACGGCGGGAGCGGTCAGCCCGCGTTATTGTAGACGTCGAGTGCTTCCTGATAGATCTCCATCAGGCGTTCAAGGCCCATCTGGTTGAGCTGGTCCACGTAGGCCTCCCACTGCTCCTCAATGCCGCCGTTGACGATCCAGTTTGCCCATGTCTCATTGACATACTTGTAGATGTCCACGGTCAGAGCAGAGATTTCCTCGGCCTGCTCGCTCGTGTAGTTGACCATCGGATACGGCTTTGCGACATATTCCTTCATGATCTCGTCCTCCTTCAGCTTGGCGCCGTCGCCGCTGTCCTCGGGAAGAAACGATTTTCGCCTCAAACTCAGGGCTCACATACTTCGGGCCGTGGTCGCGGGGCGAGATCTCCCAGTACCACTGGTCGCCGGTCTTGCCCTCCGGCGATCAAGGAAAGTGATGTTTCCGTCGGCGTCCTTTTCCAGCACGACATCATAGGGCCCCCAATAAGACTGCACAGAAATATCGTCGGTGGAGAAGTAATCCGCCCAGCGCATGGCGACCTCAGGATATTCGCAGGCTGTCGTCACGGTGAACTCATTGCCGGGAATACGTGATCGTCTCGTCGTTGCCGCGGATATAGCGGTCGCCGTTCGGACCGGCCAGCGGCGGCATCGGAACGTATTCGTCCTGATGCGGCTGAGTCCCGGAGGTAACCTCCCACGTGATGCCGGTGCCCACGAGGGAAACCTCCTCGTTTTTCATTTCGCATCGGCCATGGAGCCATCCTGCGTGATGAATTCCGGGTCCATGATACCCTCGGCATACAGCTTGTGGAAGAAGGCCACGGCCTTCCTTATAGCGCTCGTCCGCGGGGATGAATACGGGCTTGAGCGTCTCTTGATCGAGCGCCATATAGTTCTTCCTCGAGGCTGTCGGTGATGCCCCACGGGTTGATATAGCGGATCCAGTCGAAAAAGGTTCTGCTTCGCGCTGCCGGTCAGCGGAATTTCGTCGTTCGGGTCGCCGTTGCCGTTTGCGTCCTGCTCCTGAACGCCTTCAAGACCTCGTACCACTCGTCCACCGTGGTGGGCATTTCAAAGGCCGAGGCGGTCCAGCCACGTCTTGTTGATGAAGCTGGCGTGTCCGCAGCCCTTCGGGCGCAGGGGGCTTCTTGCCGGGCAGCGTGTAGATGTGCCCGTCCGGATTTGTGACCATTTTCCGCATGGTGGGCTCGCCTCCCACGCAGCCTGAATGTTCGGGCAGTATTTCTCGACGTACTCCTCCAGCGGGATAAACAGGTCCTGATTGGTCGCGATGTCCATGTCTTTCAGCGAGTTGCTGCCGAAGAAAACGTCAGGCAGATCGCCGCTTGCAAGCAGCAGGGATTTCTGCTCGGCCCAATCCGCGTCGCCGGCATACTGCCAGTTGATCTTGACGTTCGTATCCGCTTCCATCTGCTGAAACATCGCGTTTTCCTCAAAGTCGGCCAGATTGGCGCCCTTCACGTACAGGAAGGTCAGCTCGACCGGCTCGTTGACGATGGGCAGGCCCGTCTCGTTGAAATTCTCGCCGCCGCGGAAGCGCCCGAAGAGCCCTCCGCCGGCTTGAATCCCCGCCGGTGCTGCTTCCGCGCCACTGCCGCAGCCGGCGAGCAGGGGCGGCTGCCAGCGTCAGGCAGAGCAGCGTTTTGCCCACGCGTGTCCATTTGTTCCTCATGTTTGCATCTCCTTACAGTTTTGAATATTTATGACTTTTTATGCCGCAGCGCACTGCCGCGGCATCGTCACCGGGAAAAGAGAGGCGCTCACCCCTTGATGGCACCGATCATCACGCCCTGACTGAAATACTTCTGCACGAAGGGGTACACGCACATGATCGGCACAGTGGTGATGATAATCACGGCGTACTTCATCAAGTTGAAAGGCGCATGGCCTGCGCCGCGAGGCCGTCTCCGGCGCCTACAAGAGACTGATTCGTGATGAGGATGTTCCGCACCACGAGTTGCAGCGGCTTTAAATTCTCGCTGCGGATATAGACGAGCGCGTTAAAATACGAGTTCCACTGCGCCACAGCGATATAGGGGGCGATCACCGCGATAACCGCCTTGGAAAGCGGCAGCGCGATAGAGAAAAAAGAAGCGCAGGTTTCCGCAGCCGTCGATCTGCGCGGCGTCCAGAAGCTCTTTCGGCAGGCTGCTGTCAAAGAAGGTTCTGGCCACGATCATATTGTACACCGCGACCGAAGGGCAGCACCATGACCCAAAACGTATCGTACAGGTGGAAATCCCGTATCGTGAAATAGGTCGGGATCAGGCCGCCGTTGAAGAACATCGTAAATGAAGAAGAACGTGATCAGCCTGCGGCCCACCAGATCGCGGCGGACAGCGCGTACGCTGCGGATATATTCACAAACAAGCCGATCAGCGTGCCCACCAGCGTATACAGAATTGTGTTCAGATAGCCGGTCCAGATATCGTCGTGCCGGAGCAGCTCCTTATAGCCGTCCAGCGTGAACTGGCTGGGCCAGAGCCATACGTTGCCGTTCGCCACCTCGGACGGGTTGCTGAACGACGCGATGATGATAAAATACAGCGGGTAGGCGATCGCCAGCAGAATGATGCCGCTCAGCGCATACAGGAATATGTTGAAGGCGATATCCCTGCCGCTTGCCTGCCCCTTTCCTTTGCCATTGCCTGTGTCATATAAACCAGCCGCCTCTCTCCGTGAAATTTCGCCTTGTCTGCTTTCCGCTCACCATAAGCTCGTATCTCCCAGCTTCTTCGAAACGCCGTTGACCAGCACCAGAAGCACAAAATTGATGACCGTGTTGAAGAGGTTTACCGCCGCAGACAGGCTGTATTGGTTGCTGATCATGCCGATCTTGTACACATAGGTGGAGATGACCTCGCTGACTGAGGTGTTCAGGGGGTTTTGCATCAGGTAGACCTTTTTCAAAGCCGAGGTTCATGACATTGCCGGCCCGCATAATCAGCAAAATCACGGCGGTCGGAATCAAAAACGGCAGGTCTATGTAGATCAGCCGCTGGAGCTTGCTCGCGCCGTCTACGGTCGCCGCCTCATAAGGGAGGGGTCGATAGCCGCCAGCGCCGCAATGTAGATAATGCTGTCCCAGCCCGCGTGCTGCCAAACGTCGCTCCACACATAGATGTGCTGGAACGCACCGGCCTGCCCCATGATGTTCGGCGGATTCTGGATGCCCAGCGCATGCGCCAGATTGCCGTAGATGCCGTTGCTCGGGGAGAGCAAAATCAGCATGATGCCCACCATGACAACGGTGGAAATAAAATGCGGCAGGTACGTGACCACCTGCAGCGTCTGCTTAAAGCGCTTGGCACGGATCTGATTCATCATCAGCGCCAGAAAGATCGGGAACGGAAAGCCGGCAACCAAGCTGTACAGGCTCAGCGTAATCGTGTTCCAGATCAGGTTCTTCGATTGGTAGGAGTTGAAAACGTCTGAAATTTTCAAAGCCCACCCACGGGCTGCCCTCAATACCGTTCGCCGGGGTGAAATCCTTAAACGCGATCTGCACGCCGTACATCGGCAGGTAATTGAAGCAGAACAGCAGCACCACCGCCGGAAGCAGCAGCAAATACAGCCCCCAGTTCCGCCGGATGCTTTTGCAGGCGCGCAGGGCCCTTGTTTGCCATGCTCTCCGTTCCTTTTCCACTGCCTTTGCTGTCATAATCTCTCATCATCCTTTCTCCGCATCGCCCCGCGCGCCCGGCACCCGGAATGCCCGAGGCCGCGCGGTCCCGGATCAGTCCGTGCAGGGTATCCGGCCTTTCTTTGCCCTTTATTATAAAAAATCCGCGCTGCAAACGAAATGGCTGGATTTATGATTATTTAACATTTTTGCCAATTTTCATTTCATTTTTGCTCCACTTCCTGCAAACTCGGGCCGCATCCGCCGCCGTAAAACCTCCTTTTCGGCACGCAGCTCCCCCGTAAAAAAAGCCGCCGAAGCCGGAGGATTTCCCCCCGCCCCGGCGGCCCGTATCGGCAGCTTGGCTATGCCTGCACCTGTATTCTTCAAAGCGACAGTTTCGTCTCAGCCTTTGATCGCCGGCAGCCCCGCTTTCTGTAGCAAAAAAGCAGGGTTTCGGCGGCGCCGGTATTCACCCTGCTTTCGTTTTTTTATAAATTTTACCGAATACTCTGATCCGCGCCCTTACTGCGCTTTGCCGTGCTGTTCGAATCTGCGCCGTTCATCAGCCGCGTCATGCTCCGCAGGCTGATCCTGAGCGTAGAAAGATTGTGCAGCGTCGCTGAGACAGCGGGCTGCACAATGCCGAGCATGCCGAGCCCGATCAACGCGCCGTTAAAGCCGATCACCATGCGGTAGTTCGAGCGGATCCGACGCATAAGCCGCTGGGCGAGCGCGCGCAGCACAGCAATCATACAAGTCGTTCGCTGAAATCGTGACGTCGGCGATTTCCCGGCAATCGCCGCGCCGTTGCTGACGGCTATACCGACGTTTGCCGCCGAAAGCGCGGGGGAATCATTGATGCCGTCGCCCAGCATGATGACCGTGGCATGACCTGCGGCACGCTCCCGCTCGATGTATTCGGCCTTGTCCTCAGGCAGCACCTCGGAGCGGTACTCGTCCACGCCGACCTGCGCCGCAATCGCCGCGGCCGTGCGCTCACTGTCGCCGGTCAGCATCACGGTTTTCCGCACGCCCATCTGCCGGAGCGCCTCAACGACCGCCCGCGCTTCGCTGCGCAGCGGGTCGGAAACGCAGATCACTGCGGCCAGCACGCCGCCGATCGTCAGATACAGGTGGGAATACCGCCGGCAGCGCCTCAAACCGCTCCTGCTCCGCCACGGGCACGGTGCAGCCCCTCATCCTCAAACACAAAGTGCGCGCTGCCCATCAGCACGCGCTCACCGTTCACGGCGCTTGCAATGCCGTGCGCGACAAGGTACTCCACCCGGAGTGCATCTCCTCGTGCAGCAGGCCGCGGTCGCGCGCCGCCTGCACGACGGCGTTCGCCATGGAGTGCGGATAGTGCTCCTCCAGGCAGGCAGCCAGACGCAGCATTTCCACCTCGCTCCGGCCGCCAAAGGTCACGACGTCCACGACCTTCGGGCAGGCGTGCGCGCGTGCCCGTCTTGTCGAACACGATCGTATCGGCATCGGCGATGGCCTCCAGATATTTGCCGCCCTTTCACTGTCATGTGCTGCGCGCCGGCCTCCTTCATGGCAGAGAGCACCGCGATCGGCATCGAGAGCTTGAGCGCGCAGGAGAAATCGACCATCAGCACGGAGAGCGCCCGCGTCGTGTTGCGCGTGAGCAGCCATATCAGGCCGCTGCCGAAAAGTGTGTAAGGGACGAGCTTATCCGCCAGATTGAGGCTCTGTTTTCGGCCTCGGATTTCAGCTTCTCCGTCTGCTCGATCATCGAAACAATCTTATCGTAGCGGCTGCCGCTCTCCTGCTGTGTGACGCGGAGCGTGCACTCGCCCTCCTCCACGACCGTGCCGGCATAGATCGCCATGCCCGGGCGCTTCGGAACCGGCACGGATTCGCCGGTCAGCGACGCCTGATTCACCATGATCTCGCCGCATTCGATCGTGCCGTCAAGCGGGACGACATTCCCCATATGCACGGCAACGCAGTCGCCGCTGTGCACCTGGCTTACCGGCACCAGCACCTCGCCCTCGGGCGTTTTGAGCCAGACGCGGTCGATGTTGAGCGACATGCACTGCGCGAGGTCGTCCACCGATTTTTTGTGCGTCCATTCCTCCAAGAGCTCGCCGAGCCCCAGCAGGAACATCACGGAGCCCGCCGTGCCGAAATCGCCCCGGAGCATGGAGATCCCGATCGAGAGCGCGTCGAGCAGCTCCACATGCAGCTTCCGCCGCCACAGGCAGCGCAGGCCCTTTGAGCAGATACGGAACGCTGCGGGCCACCGTGAAGGCCATGCGCAGCGGCGCTGGGAAGAACACCGACCGCACAAGCCGGAACACCGCCATGCTGACGAGCCTTTCCTCATAGGCGCGGTTGATCTCCCGGCTGCTCTGCTGCGGAATCTCGATCTCCGCCTCGGCCCGTTCCCAGCAGAACACCTGAAAATGCGCGAGGATACGCGCGCGTTCGCCCGTATAGCGCACGATGGCGCAGCAGGTCCGCTCGTGCACCGTGGCCTGCTGCACGCCCGCCTGCGCCTGAAGCCAGCCCTCCAGCAGGTCAGCCTGCCGCAGCGTCATTCTTTTTTTGCAGAAGTTGCACCCGCAGCCGCCCGCGGCTTTCATATACAATTTTACATTTCATAGGTTTACCTCAAAGGAAAAAGGCCGCATACCATGCGGCCCTGCGCCTTTTTGTCCGGAAGCTGTGCGTCAAGCCTCAGCGGAATTCTCCGCATCCGTCTCGGAGGCATCAAGCATTTCGCCTTCCTGCTCTGCGCGCTGCTCGTTGATGTCCTTTGCGGAAGCCAGAATGTCGGAGCAGTTCTCCTGAACGGTCGTGACTGTCTTCATCATGGATTCTTTCATGCGAAGCACCGCCGCCGTCGTGTGCGTATACGCCTTCTTCGCGTCCTTGCTCGAAAGCATCTTGATGCCCGCCGTGCCGAACAGCACGCCGCCGGCAAACAATGCGATTTTTATAGAATTTCATGGTATAACCCCCTTATTTGTGCTTATAGCCGGTCCAAAAGACCATGGCCATACAAAAATACAGCCTGCCAAGCCCAGAATCGATGGTTCTTCATCGCGATCACCCCGCTTCTGTATGTTTCTTTTGTATTATACCATTCTGCGCGGCATGCCGCCGCTCCAAACGGACATTTTTCGAGCTTTTTGTGTGCGGCCGCCTATTTGCCCGCCTTCCGCAATTACCGACCAGATTGATAGGCGCACAGCGGAATTTTTGATAAAATCCGTCCTGCGCACCGGACAAAGCGCCCGCTTTCCCCGCGGTGCGTGCCGCGGCCGCCAAACGGCGCCAAAAAAGACGCACGGCTTTCGCTGTGCGTCTGTCTTACTCCGGAAAAGCTGTGTTCCCGGCCGGCTTCGATTTATCGAGGTTGAAAACGATCACCGCTTCCCGGATTCTCGGTCGCCGAACGCATACATCGTCTTTTTTCGTATCGTTCAGGATCTCGTGCCGCACGCGGCGGTTGCGCGTGAGCGGCTTATCCACAATCAGGTCCACACCCTCCATCTTATACGGCCGGCAGCGGTAGTAAGGGTCGAACAGGTAAACATATTCGCTGTCACAGCCCGTGATCAGCACATAGTGCCAAACGTCGTACATCACGCGCGCGACTACGACGCCGCCGCGCCTGATACCGTCCACAATTTTGCTGTTGTGCCCGATGAAAACCTCGCTGCCCGAGATGTACTCGCAGTGCACCGGGAAGCGCTTGACACGGCCAAAATGGTTCAGCCAGCTCGTCATGAACATCATCGCCATCTGCGACGTGCCGTTTTTTGCCGTATTCCTGCGCTCGTTGTACGCGTCCAGCGAGTACATCATGATGTACTTCACGACGTCAGGGGGGATAATTTCCCGGTCAAACAGGCAGCTCAGTGCATTCATCATCGTGGTTGGGCCGCAGTCGTATTCCGTTTTTGATAAGCGAGCGGTATTTTCAATCCTTTCTACCTCCATAACTCAGATTTCATCCGTGATTAAGCGGGCGACCAGCAGCGCCGTCTTTTTCAGATCCTCAACGGTTGTGTACTCGTCCGGCGAGTGGCAGCTGAACATCGCGTTTGCGGCGACTATGCTGTCGATGCCGTGCGCCTGCAGCGCCGCGTTGTCGCTGCCGCCGAACGTCTCGATAAGGCGCACGGAAGCCGCTCTGCCGCGCAGGCGCGCTGAAAGCGCCGGACGGCGTCCCCATTCTCCGCCGCGCGGTAAGCGCGAAGCGGACGTCGCAGTTCTACCCGCGCAGGCGCCCACGGCCTGCGCCTCCTCCCGGAATACCTCGCAAAGCGCGTCGTAAAGCGCCAGCGCGCGATCATGCCGCATGCTGCGGATCTCCCCCGAAAGCACACAGCGCTCCGGCACGATATTCGCCGCCGCGCCGCCGGAGATCAGCCCCACGTTCAGCGTCGTGCCGCCTTCCAGCCTGCCCTGCCGCAATCGCACGAGCCCCCTTGCCGCAGCATCGATCGCGCACGCCTGCCTCCGGCGCAAAGCCCGCGTGCGCCGCGCGCCCTGTGACCTCCACCGTGAAGGAAAGGATCGTCGGCGCGGCGACGGCGGCCGTGCCGATCGGGCCGGTCAGATCGAGCACAAAGCCGGTTTTTGCCGCGCACTGCGAAAAATCGAAGTGCCGCACACCGGCGCAGTACGGCTCCTCGGCCGCCGTGAACAGAAGCTCCAGCGGCCGGTGCGCGATTTTTGCTCGCGCAGCGATTCGAGCACCTCCAAGAGCACCGCCATGCCCGCGAGATCGTCGGCGCCGAGCACGGTGTCCCCTGCGCTCGTGATCCGCCCGTCCTCGTGCAGCACGGCCCGCTTGCCGCAGGCCGGCGCGACGGTATCCATGTGCGTGCAGAACAGCAGCGCCGGCTGCTCGAGCGTGCCGGGCACACGGGCAAAGAGGTTGCCGGCCGTGCCGCCGAGCGCCGCGCCCGCATTGTCCTCCTTACAGGATATGCCGAGCGCCGCGAGCCTGTCCCGGAGACAGTCCGCCATCGCACGCTCGCCGAAGGAGGGGCTATCCACCGCGACGAGCTCCGAAATGTATGGACAAGACGTTCTGCATTGATCTGCATCGCTTTACCTCCTCACAGCAGCGCAAGGCTCTGCAAAATAAAGATCATTAGAAATACGGTCGGGATACAGCACACGGAGCTGATGACCACGAGCTGCCCCTGCGAGCTGGTCGTCCGCGCCGGCCTGCTGCGCCATGATATAGCTCGAAACGGCAACCGGCGTTTCCACGCCAGCGAGAGCGCCAGCAGGTTCGCGCCGCGGATGCCCGCGAGCACCGCAAGCGGGATGAAGATGAGCGGGATCACGACGAGCTTCACCGCAACGGCCGTCATCGCGAGGCGGATATTGCCCCGCGCGCTTTTAAAGCTGAAATCGCCGCCGAGCACGATGAGCGCGAGCGGCGTCGCGAGCTTTGCGAGGTCGTTGACCGCCGTCTCCAAAAGGTCGGAAACCGCAGCCCGGCGAGCGAAGCCAGCACGCCGAGCAGGCCAGCAAGAATCAGCGGGTTCAGCGCGATGGATTTCAGCGTGCTTTTCAGCGGCACGCGTTCGCCGCTTGTGAAAAAGGCGAGCGCCACCACGGCAAGGACATTGTACATCGGCACAAGCACGGCGCTCAGCATGCAGGCCGCGGCCGCATGCTCCGCGCCGAACACGTTCGTGACGAGGCTCACGCCGAAAATCACGTAATTGCTGCGGAACAGCCCCTGAATGACCACGCCGCGCTGCCGCGGCTCGCGCACCGCGCGCGGCACCACAAGGCACAGCACACCAAACAGCACGAGCAGGCTGACGACGGCGAAAAGGAACATCGTGCCGTCGAAAATCTCGGCGATCCGCGTCTTATAGATGTTGTTGAACAGCAGAACCGGCAGGAAAAATTTGAAGGTCAGCGCGTTCGTCTGCTTCAGATAGGCGCCGTCCACAAAATGGGCATTGCGCAGAAAATAGCCGAATGCGAGCAGCAGAAACGTCGGCATGACGGCGTTCAGCGCGATGAGAAAACTATCCAATGCGCTTCACCTCTGTTTTGATGCGTTCGTAAAGCGCCATCACTTTCTGAAAGCCCGCGATGCCGACCGAGAAGGCCGTCGCGCCGCCGGCCGCCGCGCCGAGCGCAAGCGCCGCCTGAAAATCGCCCGTTTTCTCGAGCGCCGCAAAGAAAGCCGCCGACCATCGAATCGCCGGCGCCGACCGAGTTTACAACTGTACCTTTCGCCGCGGGCACGCGGTACACCTCGCCCGATTCCGTGCAGAGCAGCGCGCCGTCTCCGGCCATGGAGACGAGCACATGGCGTGCTCCCTGCGCCTGCAAGCGCTTGGCAAGCGCGAGCACGGCCTCGTCCGTGCCGGCAGGCGCGTCAAACAGCGCCGCAAGCTCTTCCCGGTTCGGCTTGACGAGGAACGGGGCGGTACGGCAGCGCGGAAAAGCAGCTTTCCCGCCGCGTCGACGATCAGCCGCGCCCCTTTTTCCCGGCAATGCCCGCGATGCGCGCGTAAATATCGCCGGGCAGCGAGGGCGGCACGCTGCCCGAAAGCACGAGCGTGTCCGCGTCTGTCATCGCCTGCAATTTCTGAAAAAAGAGCTCGAGCTTTTCCGGCGGAATCTCTGGCCCTGCGCCGTTGATCTCCGTCTCCTCGCCGGCATACAGCTTCACGTTGATGCGCGAGAAACCGCTCTCCAGTGCGACGAAATCCGTGCGGACGCCCTGCGCCTCCACGCCGGCGCGGATCGCCTCACCCGTAAAGCCCGCAATAAATCCGAGCGCCGCGCTCGGCGTCTCGAGTGCGCGCAGCATCAGCGACACGTTGATGCCCTTGCCGCCGAACACGACGTTTTCCGAGGCCGCCCGGTTGATTGCCCCCGTCTCCAGCGCATCGAGCGATACCACATAATCCACCGCCGGATTCAGCGTAACCGTATAAATCAAGGCACACCCTCCCCTAAATTCAATCGTAGAATAAGAATAGCACTTCTTTCGACGGAAATCAATAAAAATCCTGCAATTCCGTGGGTTTTCGGGTTTTTAGCGGCATGCCTCCATGTATTCCGAACGACGCGTTTTGTACGCCCGCGTTCCGCGCATATCGGCCCCGCTGCGGCCCGGCATGCCGGTCCCGGCCTTTCCGCACAGCGAAAGGCAAGCCGCGGGCACGCATATCCGCTTCCGCCGTGCTACGCGTGCATCCGCCGCCCCCACGCAAAAAGGGGCCCGGCAAAACGTTGAGCCCCCCGGTGCTGGAACGCACCGGCTGTATTTCCTACATTTTCGCAGGCTGTGCGCCGAGCACGCCCGCGGGCCGTCTTAGGCCTCCTCGATGATCTTGAAGCCCCACGGCTCAAACTGCAGCGTATCGCCGTTTCGCACGGCCTCGCCGCCGAGAAGCTCTGTGCCGTCCGCATGCAGGTACGCCTGCGCGGCGTCCTCTCCGGAATAATTGAAGTAGAACCGCACGTTCTTCCCCGCCTGATTGACGCCGCTCTTGATGATGAGCGGGAACTGCGCCTGCTGCTCGACGCCCCAGACGCCGGCGCGTTTCAGGACGCGCTCCAGCACGGCCTTGAGGCATTCGGGCGTCGTCATCGTCGCGAGATACGTCGCGTGTCCGCTCCGAACGCATTCTCCGTAACCGCCGCGTATTCGCCCCAGAACTTGTGGTTGTAGTGCGCGAGCACCGACGCGCCCTCGGGGCGGACGAGCTCCATCCATACCGAGGCCGGGCCTGCGGGCAGCGCTTCGCCGGTCACGCCGACATTTTCGGGCACCGTGAACTCGTCGTACGCGATGCCGAAGCATTCGGAAAGCACGGCCGGCTGCGTCTCCGGGTACACCTTGAGGTTTTCATCCGAGAACGCCGTCTTAAATGTCGCGACGAGCTCGCCGCCCGCGGCGGCGAACGCCTTGATCCGCTCGAGCAGCGCGCGCGGCGCGGTGTAAAGCGCCGGCACGAGCAGCACGTCATAGTCCCCGAAATTCTCGTCCTCGAGGGAACAGCATGTCGCACTCGACATTCATCTCGTACAGCGCGTCGAACAGCCAGCGCACCACGTCGTTATAGAAGGTTTTGCCGTCCGGCAGCGGAACAGATTGAGCGATGTGAGCGCCTCGTTGCTGACAAACATTGCGACGCGGTTTTTCTTCTTGAGGTTCACGAGCTTCCCGCTGAGACGCTTGAAATCGGCACCGATCGTGCACGCTTCGCGGTAGGGGGGCGTTCGGCTGCAAGTCGTGGCTCAAAAGGCCCTTCCAGTACGTTTCAAAGGAATTGTGGATGGAGTGCCAGTGCCAGTACATCACGGAATTTGCGCCGCTTGCCACATGGCTGAACGCGTGCAGGCGCATCTGCCCTTCGTACGGCGTCCAGTTCACATGGCCCTGCGCCTGTGATTCAAGCACGAGGTAGTTGTCGTTTTTGAGGCTGCGGCAAAGCGCGCCGCAGACCGCGATCTCCTTGCCGGTCAGCTTGTCCTGCGTCGGGTGGTAGATGTCGCACCCGGCAACCATCAGGCAGCGGGCGGCAGTCTTGTGGTCGACGGCCGGCTGCACGCCGTAGGAGTATCCGCGCCATTCGAAATCGAAGTTGTGGGTGATGAACTGATCCGCCCGCGCGTATTCGCGGACGATCGCGGCCTCGCCACGCGAGGTATTCATCGACCAGCGTGCGCTGGAATTTCGAGAACTCCGCCGCGAAGCTCCAGTTGATCGTGCCGGTCACGTCGGGCACGTTCTCCCAGCAGTCGATGCGGTTGCTCCAGTAATTGAAGCCGAATGCCGCATTCAGCGCCTCCACTGTGCCGAACTTCTCCCGCAGATAGGCGACGAACCGCTTCTGCACGTTCGGGCCGCAGGTGTTGTAGTGCTTCGTCTCGTTGTCGAGCTGGAACCCAATGACGTTCGGGTATTTCTGCACGCATTCCATCAGCCTGCGGATCACGCGCTCCGCGTGGAAGCGGTAGGCGGGCGAGGTGATGTCCATATTCTGGCGGGCGCCGTATTTGCCCCTGCCCGCGCGGCGTGACCGCGATGATTTCGGGGTGCTCAGCCGCGAGCCAAGGCGGCACCGCATACGTCGGCGTGCCGACAATGACGGAAATGCCCGCCGCCTGCGCGGCCCTGAGCGCCCGCTCGACATGCGTGAAATTAAAGACGCCGTTCTCCGGCTCCTCGCTGGCCCACGTGGATTCCGCAATGCGGATCACATTGATGTTCGCCGCCCGCATCATTTCCATGTCCTTTTGCAGCCGCTCATAGGGCATGTACTCGTCGTAGTACGCGACGCCGTATAAAAGCTCATTCATAAAACAGGTTCCTTTCTGTCGGTTGGCAGCACGCCGTGCGGCCATTTGTACGTACAGGTTTTCCGGCCCGAAAAGGGCGGTGGAGATTGACTCCCCACCGCCGCCATCCGGTTTCATTATACACCCGCGCCGAAAGCGGCGCAAGCGTTTGCTGCCTGAAATCAGCCCTGCGGATGCTCCTCACGAACGCGTCGAGCTGCGCCTGCAGGGTCTCGATAACCTTCTCCGCACCTGCGGCCTTCATCTGGGTCGCATACTCCTCGAGGCCGGCTTCGAGATCCTCCACGAAACCGCACTCAAGCGGCCACCAGTACTGCTGGATAACATTCGTGCAGGCCGCGTACTCGGTCTCGATCGAAGTCGTATCCGGAACCCACGCGGAGAGGTACTGGCTCTGGTGGTTGCCGGTCTCCTCGATGTACGCATCCCACTCGGCCTTCATCTCCGGGATATCCGCCGGCGCGCCGTAGGAATCGAGGTTGAATTCAGAGGTTCTCGCGGACCACATGCCGGTGCCGGCATAGTCGTCCGTGTTGATCATCTTAACCTGATCGTCGATGATCTCATAGGAGGTACCCCTCGATGCCGTAGACAAACGCGCGGTAGGCTTCCTCGTCGGTCGTGATCAGATCCCACAGCGCAAGCGCTCTTTCGGGGTTCTGGGACGTGGACGGGATGACGCACGCATCCTGCGTGAACGGCAGGTTCGAGACGTCCTTTACAAAGTTCGTGTACTTGAAGCCCCATTCCGGCTGGTCGATGTAACGGCTGGAATACGTATCGACATTGTGGATACCGGTCGCTGCGATGCCGTTCTGCACCTTCGTGCTGTCCGTATCGGAAAGCGCGGACTTAGACCAGAAGCCCTTGTCGCTCCAGCGCTTCGTCATCGTGAGGTAATCCATCGTAAATTCGTTCTCGTAGTTCGGAACCAGCGTAAACGTATCGGCATACGGGTCAACACTCAGCCAAGAGGTACCGCGGATGTTGTAAAGGCCCATGGAGCCGTAATACATGTCGTCCGCCTCGAGACCGGAGGAGTACAGGCCGTATGGCTGGGTGATCGAGGTGTTCTCCTGCACCCACTCCATGTACTCTTCATAGTCCTCCCAGTTCGTGACCTCGCCGTCATACGTGACCGTGCCGTTTTCGAATACCGTGCGGTAATACGGGCCGTATGCGGAGTACGTCGCGAGCAAAGTCGGGATGACGTAGTAGTGGCCGTCGATGGTCGCCTGCGTCAGGCCGGCTTCAGACTGCAGCGCATAGTTGTTCGGCGCGTAGGTCGGCCAAAAGCTCGTCGAGGTTCATAAAGCCGCCCTTTGCCGCATAGTTCGAGAAGCCGAGCCACGTCGCCGTGTAGGCAAGGTCGAACTTTTCGCCCGAGGAGAACAGCAGCGGATACTTGTTCGCGTAGTCGGACCACGCGATCCACCTCCGTTTTCAGCGTGCAGTTCAGCTTTTCCTTAAAGATCTCGTTGAAGTTCGCTTCGATCTCATCGTACTTCGCGGGACGGTCGCTGATAAAGTACATGACCAGCTCCACTTCCTTCGAAGTATCGAGGGCCGGAAGCCCCTCGCCGTCGCCCGTGCCGGCGTCTCCGGACGCCGAGCCGCCGGTGGAAGAGCCGGTGCCGCCTGCACAGCCGGCGAACGCCGTAAATACGAGCGCCAGCGCGAGAACCAAAGCAAAGAGCTTTTTGGTGTTCTTCATAATACTACCTCCAAAATATTTTTACAAATCGGTCTGTTTTTCGGTTAACCCTTAACCGAACCGATTGTAACGCCCTTGACAAAGTATTTCTGAACGAACGGGTACAAAAGGATAATCGGGCCCGTCGCGATCACGGCCATCGCGAGCTTTCAGCGTGTTCGTCGGCAGGTTTTCCACCGGGATGCCGAGCTGGCTTGCAACGCGCGCCATCGCAGCCGCCTTCTGGATCATGTTGTACAGCATGTACTGCAGCGGGTACTTCCATTCGGTGTTGATGTACAGCATCGCGTTGTACCAGTCGTTCCAGTACGTCAGTGCCATAAAGAGTCCGATCGTCGCGAGGCCGGAGCCGAGCAGCGGGAGAACGATCTGGAAGAAGATGCGCAGCTCGCCCGCACCGTCGATTTTGGCCGATTCGATCAGCGCCGCCGGTATGCCGGAGACGAAGTTGCGCATGATCAGCAGGTAGAACACCGGGGGTGAGGCCCGGCAGGATCAGCGCGAGCAGGTTATCTTTCAGCCCATAATACTGGATGTAGAAGATGTACGTGCAGACCATGCCGCCGTTGAACAGCGTCGTAAAGTAAAAGTAGAACGAAATGACGTTTCTGTACTTGAAATCTTTGCGGCTGATGACAAACGCCGTCATCGTGAGGAAGATCAGGCCGACACCCGTGCCGACCGCCGTGATCATAATCGTGATGCCGTAGGAATTGATGATCTCCTGCGGGTTGCGGAAAACAAATTCATACGCCTCCGTCGTGAATTCCTGCGGAAAAATGCTCAGGCCGTTGAGACGGACCGCCTGCTCTGAGGAGAAGGAACCGGAAATCAGAATGATAAACGGCAGCAGACAGACGAGTGCGATAAACGTGATAAAGATGTAGCCGATGATGTTGAAGGCCCATGTGGAGCCTGCAACCTTTGATCTTGTTCGATTTCACCGAAGTTGTAGCTGACATATTATTTCCCCTTCCCGATCAGAACAATGCGTAATCGGCTTCGATCCGCTTTACGATGTTGTTCACAACCATAATGATGATGAAGCACAGCGCCGACTGGTAGAAGGATGCGGCGGCGGTCATGCCCATATTCGGGTTGGTCAGCAGCGCGCGGAACACATAGGTGTCGATGACGTCCGTCGCGTTGTAGAGCTGTCCGTTTGAACCGATGATCTGGTAGAACATTTCAAAATCGCCGCGGAGAATGCGGCCGACCTGCAGGGAGCAGCATCGTGACGATCGGGCTTGATCGACGGGAATGTGATGTACCAGATCTTCTGGAACACGTTGGCGCCCTCGATGGTGGCCGCCTCGTAACATTCCGCGTCGAGGCTCGTGATAGCCGCTATGTAGATGATCGAGTTGTAGCCGACCCATTTCCAAGAGTTGAACGCACAGATGATGATGACCCAGACCCACGCCATCTCCGAGGTGTACAGGTTGATCGGCTCGCCGCCGAAGGAGCGGATCAGGTTGTTCATGACGCCCGTCTCGTAATTGAAGAGGTTGAGCACGAACGTGCCGACGATAACCCAGGAAATAAAGTACGGCAGGAAGATGACCGACTGCACGATGCGCTTGTAGATGCGCCCCATCATCTCCGAGATGACGATGGCCACGATGACGGCCAGAAGCTGTGAGACGAACAGATTCAGCAGGTTGTACAGGATCGTGTTCTTCGTAATAAGCCAGCCCGTGCCGGATTGAAACAGGTAGGCGAAATTATCGAACCCGTTCCAGTCGCTGCCGAAAATGCCGCGGTCGTAGCGGTAATTTTAAAGGCCAGCACAAGGCCGGACATCGGCAGGTAGGCCAGAAAGAAGGTCAGAGCACCGACGGCATCGCCATCAAAAACAAAACCTTGTTCTTTTTAAGTTCATATAAGAACCCGTGCTTCTTCATTTACGTTCCCCTTATGAAATTCGTCCAAAATTTCGTGAAATATCACACCTTTATTGTATTATGAATAAACGGTGAATGAAAGAGGACATTTTACGATTTTAAGGAAAAATGTATGCTTTTGAACAAAAGAAGCTAACTTATAATATGTTTTTATGCTCTTTGCCACCTTCAATGCAAATCAGCAGCGCTACATACAGTTAAACCTACATTTATATGTTTTACACGAATTATTTTTATGCAAAAAGCACATGCCGCTTTGCTTCGCGTGCATGTGCTTTTCTCACAGGTTTTCGATCCGCCTTTCCGCCTCCTCCGGCGTCAGCGCCGGAAGCCGGATATAAACGGCCGTGCCCGATTCCTTTGTGTTTCTGTAGGTCACGCCGTAGGCCTCCCCTGAAGGAGAGCTGATGCGTGAATGGATGTTTTTCACACCGTAGCCCGAAACCTGCCGCGCCGTGTTTCTGCGGAAAAATGGCCTTTGTCTGCGCCTCCGTCATACCGGGGCCGTCATCCGAAACCATGAAAACAACGTCCCCGCTTCGCGCCACGCCTCGATGCGGATATTGCAGACGCCGCGCGCCGGGTTTTCCCGCAAAGCCGTGCACGATCGCATTCTCGACAAACGGCTGCAGGATGATGTTGATGCACGCCAGCGCCTGCAAATCCTCCGGCACGTCGATGTGCAGGCAGATCGCGTCGTCAAAAGTGGCGGTTTTCAATGCTCACGTAGGCGCGCACGTGCTCGAGCTCCTCGCGCACCGTCAAAATCTGCCGCCCCTTGTTGAGGCTGATACGGTAGAATTTCGCGAGGTTCTGCGCGATTTCAGAGATCTCCGGCGCGTCGTGCTCGAAGGCCTCCCAGTTGATCAGGTCCAGCGTTGTAGAGGAAATGCGGTTGATCTGCGCCTGCAAGGCGCGCAGCTCGGCCGACTTCACCGCCTTGCCCGAGCGGTACTGCGCGCGCATCAGGTTTTTCAGCTCCGCCGTCATGTCGCTGAAGCTGTTAAACAGCTCGGAGATTTCATCCGTCCCGGTCGCTGCCGCGCTCCGCCTTCAGCTCGCCGGAGCGGACGCGTTGGATCAGCGCATTCAGGTTTTTCAGGCGGCGCGTATAGGAGTCCGCCAGCATGATCGCTACAAAACGATCGCGGCCAGAATCAGGACCGCAAGCGCGATGAGCACGATCGTCACATACCGGCTCTGCGCGCTGACGTCCTCCACCGGGATCATCGCCGTGAGCGTCCAGCGCGCGTTCGGGATATGGCGGCGCAGCACGTAATACGCCCGGCCGCCGAGCGCCGTCCGGGTCCATTCGGCGTCGTCCCGTCTGCCGGCAGCGCGCCGTCGCGCCCATTTTCCGGTACGCAGCACTGTCCGTCGCAGCGATCAGCTCCCCGTATTCGTTCACGAGATAGACGGTCCGAGCCCTCCGTCGCCTGCGCATAGGCGAGCACGCTCGAAAACGATTCCACCTCGACGCTCACCTGCTCGACGCAGAGCTGCCGGTCAGAGCCGTCCGTCGCACGCACCGGGCGCAGCAGCGTCACCGCGCGCACCGGCGCGTCGCTGCCGGCCGTATAGAGGTTTACATGGGCGCCGAAAAATAGAAGCGGTCGCGCTGCATCGTGAAACATACCGCGCATAATCCGCGCGCTCGAAAAGCGTTTCCAGCGGCATGATATGCGTGAGGTTGTTTGTGTACGGAATTTCCGAATTCAGGTAAATGCCTGTGCGGTAGATCAGCTCCACATTCTCCGCCATCGAAAAACGTCGTCCAGCACGAGAAACTCGCGGTAGCGGTCTGCCGCGGGCATCTCCTCAAGGTAATCGCGGCTGCTCAAAATCCGCTGCAGGTCGCCGTTATAATAGATGCTGTCCGAGGCGTACAGCATCAGCTCGATATAGCTTGTCGCAAGCTCGTAGGCCTGGTCGTAGCTCGAGCGCGCAGTGGAAAGCACCTGCGACTCGCTGCCGGAAAGCAGGATGCTGTGCACGCCGGCGAGAACCAGCAGCATAACCGCCAGAACCGGCACGGAAAACGAAAGGATGAGCCGCGTGCGCATCAGTGCCGCCCCGGGGCAGCCGGCGGAGCAGAAACCTATTCACGACAAGCTGCCTTTCCCTGTATTCGGAGGGTGTCATGCCTACATGGCGCTTGAAGATCTTCGCAAAATAGTTCGGGTCCTCGTACCCGACCAGTTCGGCTATATGGTGAGTTTAAGCTGCTTATCCATAAACAGCTTCATCGAGTACTGGATGAAGCTGCTTATCCATGAGATGCGGATTTCCGTGAGATACTGACCGATCGTCTTGCCCGTGCGCTTTTGAAGAGACCGGAAAGATACGTCGGCGTCAGATAGACGCTCTCCGCAAGCGATTTGACAGAAAGGTTTTTATCGCCGTAATTCAGAGCGCATGATGCGGATCACCTGCCATACGGCGGGACAGTTCTCGTCGTCCGCCTGCCACAGTCCGGTCAGCTCATGGGCGCAGTCGCGCACGAAGCCGCCCAGCGCGTCGATCGTCTCGAGCGCCTGCATCCGGCTGATGCCGCCGAGCGCCGCGCCGCTCTCCCCGCCCTCCGGCAGTATCCTGCGGTCGTTCTCGGTGTTCATCAGGTACACGAGCGAGTAATAGACGTTTCGGATCTGCTCGGGTTCGCGTCCGTCTGCGCGGAAAGCCGCTGCCGGATCTCCTCGAGCACGCGGTCGATCTCCGCCCCGTCCTGCCGGCTGAGCGCCGCCGCAAGCGCGTGGATCAGCGCCTTATCGAAGCTGACCGGCGCCACCGGCCGCGTCTCGGTCTGCGCGGCATACTGTCCCCAGCCCTGAAAAAGAGCTCGCGCAGGCCGCCGCGCGCCGCGTCGTACGAACGGTGCAGCGCCATCCGGTCGTGCACGGCGGGACCGCACGCCAGAAAGAACCGGCACCCATCCACGCTGAGCGCGGAAATGCCGCGGCGCAGCCCTCCAAAGTGCGCAGCCGTCTCCGGTATCCGCCGCACTGCCGCAAAAAGCAGGATCAAAAATCGCGGTCGTCGATAAACGCGCCGTACTGCACGCCGGCTCCGGCCGGGCGAGCTGCGCCAGAAGTACGCCCGCAGCTCCTTTTCCGCCGCGCCGGTATTTGCCACGGGGCTTTCCGCGCGCAGCAGGCAGAAGCGGTATGTCTCATAGGCGCGCGGAAACAGGCCTGAAATTTTAAGGCATTTCTCGAAATTCTCGGGATAATCGCTGTGCGCCAGCGCGCGCAGCACGATTTTCCCCACCATGCCGCGGCTCTCTGCAACCGTCTCGTCCGCTTCCGCCTTGCGCTGCTGTTCCTCGCACGCCGCGAGCGCCTTTTTGACGGCCGCGGCCAAAAGTTCGGGGCGGACGGGCTTTTCGATATAATCCACAGCGCCGAGCGAAATCGCCGCCTTCAGGTATTCCTTTGTCCGCGTAGCCGCTGACAAAATGATCTGGCACTCCGGGTACTGCGCATGGATCTGCGTGCACATCTCCACGCCGCCCATCCCGCGCATCCGGATATCGGAGAGCAGAATATCCGGGCGGATCTTCTCGCACTGTGCAAACGCCTCCTCGGCGCTTCCCGCGCTCTCCACCATGCCGATGCCGAGCTTTTCCCAGTCCATATGCCTCGCAAGGCCGTTGCGGATCGTCCGCTCGTCGTCCACGATCAGCAGCTTAATCATACGCGCGTTCACTCCCCTTACCTGGCTCGTGCCGCACTGTGCAGGCGGCATTTCTCCCCAAAGACCGGCATTGCCGGCCCGTACATATTCCGATAAAACATGAACATAGTATAATGTGTTTTGTGCATTTTGTCAATACAATGCGTCTGCGCCGCATGGTCTGAAAACGCGGAAAGCGGGCGTCTCCGCAGAGACGCCCCAAAAAATATTCCGCTTATTGGCCGATCATCTCCGGCAGCCAGCCGTTTTCCACGCATTTGCGGAAATCCCAGCCGGCGGATCGGACATCAGTTTGTAGCTCCAGAAGAAGAACCCGGCGCTCTCGTCCCACGCCATGAGCTGCGCATCCGCCAACATGCGGTAGGAGAGCTTTTTCTCCCAGTCCGTCATCGCATCCATCCCCTTCGGATTGTGCGAGAGACGTTCATTCGCCGACGACAACCGGAAGTGCTGCGCCATCTCGCGGATGTCGTCGCGGGAAGCGGCTGAGCACGAGCCCCGCCATGTCCTTCGTCTCAAATTCGCCGGGCAGCATCATATAGATGTGTGCAACGAGCCAAACGTTTTTGAATTCCTCCGTCTGCATACGAACTCCTTCCACATCTTGAGGCGGAAGCCGTCATGGAACATGACAACCTTTGTCCTCGCCGAGATACCGGCGGATCTCCTTAACGCCTTTTTTGTAGAACGAGCAGAGAAACTCGAACGGCACCGCCGCTGCCCGGCCGCATATTCGGGGTCGGCGGGCGGGCAGCGCCCTCGATGTGCTTTCCACAGCTCGGGGAAACGGTTGTTCAAAAATCTGCACGCCGAAAAGCGCCGGGCGGTCCGCATACCGCGCGGAAAGCATGCCGAGCACCTTGATGACGCGCGCCTCGTTTTCCGGCTTCTGCCAGAACTTGCACACGCCGCAGATGCCGCCGTTATCGAAACCGTTCTGGCTGTCCGGCGCGGTATGCAGGTCGATCAGAATTTTCAGCCCGGTCTCCTCCGCCCAATCGAACGCCTTGTCGAGGTACTCGATGCACGGCACGTACGGGTCGCAGAACGCGGGGGCGTCGCCGAAAAATGAAGTGCGGCACCGGATGCGCACCGTGTCGAGCCCGTGCGCCTTGATCCACTTAAAATCCTCGAGCGTGACGTATGTGTCGCGGTGCTTTTTCAGCCGTGCCAAAGCTCGTCCCGCGGCAGCAGCCGGCACAGGTCGGTTTTATCCTCCGCCGCAACACCCTCAAAGAGCGCCGGGTGCATCCACTTCCAGCACGAGCCAGTTCCCGAGATTGACGCCGTGAATTTTGCTCTATAAATTCATCTCCTTGACCGCAATTTGTATTTATTTATATTGTAAACGAAACATACCGCGCCGCACAAGGGGAGAAATCTTTTGAAATACAGGATTTTTCAACGCAAATGCCGCGCACGGAGGATCTCCCCATACGCGGCACAGCCGGATCAGCAGTAATATTTAAAGCGTTTCAGCGCCTGCCGCCCCAGCGCATCAGAAGCGTGTGAAAGCCGGCGGTCAAAAAGCAGCAGCACCGCCGCGCACAGCGCGCGAGGCAGGCCGTCGAGGGCAGCCCTGCGGAATACAGCAGCATGAAGAGGCCGCCGAACGCGGCCATCACGATGTACGAGCCGAAGATCGTCAGAAACACGGCCGCGGACTGCTTGCAGGGGCCCGCCCGTTGATCCAGTCAAAGCGCGGCGAAAGCAGGTTGCACACGAGCCCCGCCACACCGACGAACCAGCCGAACACGCCGCCGCAGATCGCCGCGGCGAGCAAAAGCGCCGGCGATGCCGCAGCCCACGAGCAGCGCGCGAGCGCCAGCACGCAGACAGCGGAGAGCGGCACGAGCAGCATGCAGTGCATCCGCAGCTTGCCGCGCAGAACCGCGTCCGGCCGCTGACGGGCAGCGAGCGTATCACCCAGAGGCTCTTGCCCCAAGCGATACGGAGGGCGCAGAGATGCACGAGGTCGAAATGCAGAACGCCGACACAAGCACCACAACGCCGGCGATAAAACGGGCGGAAGCCGTCGAGCGGAGGCCGATCATCTCCGGAATTTGACCGCGAAAAGACCAGCGCCGCAATCGGCAGCGCGGCGACCAGCACGAGGTCGAGACCAAAATTGTCAGGTAAACGGCGCTCGTCAGGAACTTTGCGCAGTCTCCTCCTGCGGCAAACAGCCTGCACTGGCTGCCGGACGCGTAATGTTTTTTGCCGCGCTTGCGCGCCGCACCGCCGCCGTTCCCAGCGGCGACCGCGCGCAAAGGAGGCGGCAAGCACCCGGCTCACGAGCGCAATGTAATCCGGCGCCGAGCGCGGCCGTGAACAGCGTGAGAAGCGAGCCGCTCATCCCCATGCCGACCGCATAGAGCGGCCACGCCGCGCCCTGCACGGCCGCCGCGATCTGCTCGCCGCTCAGCATGAGCTGTGGGGTCAGCAGATTGTGCCGCGTTCGCGTAGAAATAGAAGTAGAGGACCAGAAACAGCACTGTAAAGGCCAGCGAAACGGCCGCCTTGTTCGCAGGCGGCCTCAAAAGCCCAGTGCAGCACCCAGCCGAGCGCGCAGCACACGGCCTGCGCGAGCAGAATCAGCGCCGCGGCCGAAAGCACCCAGCCGATAACGAGCTGCGCCGTCACGCCGAAGGCCACGGCGTACACAGCGTAGGCCGGCAGCAGCGCGGCAAAGGGAAAACACGCCCGTCAGCACGAGCAGCACCGCCATGCGGCTCATCAGGATATGGAGCGGGCGAATGGGCATCGAAAGCAGCAGCTCGTTGTCCTTGGCGTCATAGAGCTGCGTCTGCGTCATAAACACGCTGCCGAACACGGCGAGCGCGAGCGCCATGATGCCCGCCATCGAAAAGTAAAAGCCACGTCAGCCCCATCGAGCAGAACATCGTCATCTGAGACCAGACAAGGACCAAAAGCAGCTCGATGCAGGCGAGGGAAAAGATCAAAAGGCCGAGAATCAGCGCGCCGGACATCCGCTTGCCGCCGCTCTGCCGCATGCGGAAGAGCATGCTTTTGAGCTGAATTTTCATCAGGTTTTTCATTGCGCCTTTTTCCTCCTCCAGCTCAAGGAAGATTTCCTCCAGCGAGGAATCGCCGCGCACCTCGTCCATCGCGCCGCAGGCGACCAGCTTGCCGCCCCGGATGATCGCGACCTTGTTGCACAGCTTTTTCGGCGACCTCGAGCACGTGCGTCGAGAAGAAGATCGCGCCGCCCGCCGCGCAGTGCTCCGCCATCAGGTTTTTGAGCTGGTGCGCCGCGACCGGGTCGAGCCCGACGAACGGCTCATCCATCAAAATCAGCTTGGCTTATGAATCAGCGCCGAGATGATCGCGATCTTCTGCTTTTCATGCCGTGCGAGCACTCGGAGATCGCGCCGCCGAGCGCCTCGGTGATGCCGAGCAGCTCGCCGAGCTCCGCGATGCGCCGCTCGCGGTCGGCCTTTGAAACGCCGTAAACGTCGGCGACAAAATTGAGGTACTCATAACCCGTCAGGAACTCATACATGTCCGGGTTGTCGGGTATGTATGCCATCACGCGCTTGCAGTCGATCGGCCTTTCGCGGATCGGCATGCCGTCTACGGTGATCGCGCCGCCGTCCGGCGTGAGCAGGCCGCAGCAGGCCTTGATGGTCGTCGTTTTGCCGGCGCCGTTGTGGCCGATGAAGGCGCAGATCTCCCCGCCTCGATGTGGAGGCTGAGGTTGTCGACAGCCGTCTTGCTGCCGTACCGCTTCGTCAGGTTTTGAATGTTCAGCATTCTGTTTTCTCCTTTTTCTCTACAGATAAATTCGCGGCCATCTGCCGTTTATGCGGCGAACCGCACTACAAATATACGCGCGCCAAGGGTCTTTGTCAATATTTCTGCACAAAAACGCCCTTACACGCCGCCGGTCCGGCGCACGGTGTGTGCGGCAGACAAGCAGCCCGTAGGGGCGGCTGATTCAGTTTTCCGCCTTCAGGCGACGGCGGCGGCCAGACGATCTGATCCGCCACGACGAGCAGCGCGCCGAGAATGACGACGATGTAATACGTGAAGAAGCGCCAGACGAGCACCGCGGTGTACAGCACGTCGCCGGAGGCAAAATACGAGCTGAAGAACATCGAGAAGCCGAGCTCCTGCGCGCCGGAGGCGCCGGGCAGCGGCACAAAGCAGACCGAGGCCTGCAGCATCGTCTGCATGCAGAGCAGCTCGAGATACGGCAGATCGTAGGAGAACGCGCGGAACACGACATAGAGCACGCTCATCTGCAAATGACCTGCGGAATCGAGAGCAGGACCGCATACACATAGTAGCGCTTCTTGTGCCTGAATTTCTCCGTGTAGGAGGCGAAATCATTCTCGAAGCCGCGCACCTTTTTCGATGTACTGCGCGCGCTTTTTGAGAAAGCGGCACCGCTCGAGCAGCCAGACAATGCCCCTGCATCACCCCGTGCAGCACCGGCGCGCAGAACAGCAGCGGGATCGCGACGATCCAAAGCCCGTTGACCGCGATGCCGACGAGGATGATCGGGATGAGCTGCGGCTTTCCGCCTTGAGCTGCGGGTACATACGTAGATCAGCGAGGCCACCGTGCAGAGCACGAACGAGAGCTGATAGGCGAAGAATTTGACGAACAGCACTGCCGTGGAATTGCCGGCCGGAACCTTATCGCGCAGCAGGTAGACGACCTGCATCGGCTGGCCGCCCGTGGAGCTCGGCGATATAGGAATAGTAGATGCCGATCAGGCCGATTTTCAGCGTCGTCCAAAAGCCGACGCGCTCCCCTTGGCACCACAGCAGCAGGCGGATGATCTCGCCCTCTATGACGAGGAACACGCCGGTCATCAGCACCGCGAGCACGATGAACCCGAGCGAAAGCCCTGCCAGCACGGCGGGCATGCTTCGGAATTCCCGGTTGACAAGGCCGAACACAAGCAGGATGACGACGGTCAGCGCCACGTATAAAAGTCCCCACGGGATCTTTTTTTCCTTCATTATGAATCTCCTTTGAAGCATTTTGGCACGCTATAGCACAGTATAGCAATGCGCGGCCCCTCTGGCAAGCCGGGATTGCAGGAATTCATAAAGATGAAAGAAACGGCGCGCTTTCTCCGCAAAAAGCGCGCCGCTCAGGCAATTTTTTCAGGGCGTCACGCGCCGCAGCGGTCCCAGATCAGCTTGAGGCCGTCGAGCAGCAGCGTGTCGCTGAGGCGGATCTCGCGCCGGCACTGCGCAACGACCATGCCGGCCAGCCCGCCGGTGGCGATCACCGCGCATTTTTCGCCGAGCTCCTCCTCGATGCGGTCGCAAAGGCCGTCGAGCATGCAGGCCGTACCGAACACCATGCCGGACTGGATGCACTCCATCGTGTTGCGCCCGAGCACCTGCGGCGGCGCCTGTAAGCCCACGGCGGAGAGCTGCGCCGCGCGGCTCGTCAAAGCGTCGAGCGATGTGCCGACGCCGGAATGATGACGACGCCGCAGACTTCGCCCTCGGCGTTCAGGCCGGTCAGCGTTGTGGCCGTGCCCATATCGATCACGATGCACGGGCCGCTGTACAGCGCCTTTTGCCGCAACCGCGCCGACGATCAGGTCCGCGCCGAGCGTGTTGGGCATGTCCCGGCGCACCTTGAGGTCCGGCACCGTCTCCGCGCTGACGATGAACGGCTCCACATTGCGCACGCGCCGCACCGCCCGCGTGAGCGGGGCCGTCAGCCCCGGCACGACGGAGCCATAATCACGCCCGTGATTTCCTCCGGCTCCACGCCGTAGAGCTTCAAAATCGCAAGCAGGTCCGCCGCATACTGGTCCTCCATGCGCGGCGGGTTCGTCGCCATGCGCGAGACAAACCGCAGTGTGTCGCCCGCGTACACCCTGAGCGTGATATTCGTGTTTCCGACGTCCAATGTGAGCAGCATACCGTTTCCTCCGCACTGTTTTGATGAAATCAGTATATACCACATTTTTCCCGCACGCGTACAGAAAAAATCTCAGCCGAACAGCCGGATGGAAATGATCGAGAGCACCACCGCCATGCAGTCGCCGCAGAGCACCGCCGGAATCGTGTACCGCGTCGAGCGCAGGCCGCGGCCGCCGAAGTAGACCGCCGCCGCATAAAACGTCGTCTCCGTCGAGGAGGCGAGGATCGCCACGAGCCGCGCCGTCTCGCTGTCCGCACCGAAGCGGCCGTAAAGCGCCGTGACATAGGAAACACGGAGCCGCTGCCGGAAAACGGGCGCAGCAGGGCAGCGGGACGATCTCGGATCGAGGCCGATCCATTCCGTCAGCGGACGCAGCGCGCCGGCCAGCAGCTCCAGCACGCCCGAAGCGCGCAGCATCGAGATCGCCGCGATCAGCCCCACGAGCGTCGGCAGCAGCTTCGGCGGTTTTCAGCCCCTGCGCCGCGCCCTCGATGAAGAGGTCGAACACCGGCAGTCCCTTTATGTACCCGACGGCGACGATCCCCGCGATCACCGCGCAGACCGCCGCCGCGCCGATTTGCGCCACAGCCGCTCCCCTTTCCGCACAAAAACCGGCCTGCGCCGGCTTTTTTCAATATTATTTCTTTGCAGCCGCTCGAACAGCTTGCAGACGAAGATAAAGGTCAAGAGGCTGCCGATCGATACGAACCAGATGTGCACCATGATGTCGTACGGGTTTGCACTGCCGAACGACGCGCGCAGCGTAACGACCGAGGACGGGATCAGCTGGAACGCCGCCGTGTTCATCACGACGAACAGCACCATGCCGCGCGTCGGCGTATCGCCGCCCGAAAGGCGCTGCATCTCATCCATCGCGGCGAGGCCGAGCGGCGTCGCCGCGTTCCCCATGCCGAGCATGTTCGCCGCGATGTTCATCGAGATCTTCTCGCCGACCGCCCTGTGCGCGGCATACTCCGGGAACAGGCGGCAGATCAGCGGGAAAGACAGTGCGAGAGCTTTTCCGTGAGCCCGCGTGCGACGCGATATTCATCAGCCCGAGCCAAAGGCACATCGCTCCCGTGAGCAGCAGCGCAGTCTCCACGGCGCTCTGCGCGCCGTCCGCCGCGGCCTTCGAAAGCACAGTGAGATTCCCCTGTCACCGCCGCGCCGAGAACGGCCAGTAGGATGAGAACCGCCCAGATGGAATTCAGCATACCGATGCCCCGCCTGCCTTTTCTCCGGGATTTCCGGCATAAATACGCCGTTGTGCGGACTATATTTTTCGCACTTTGCATTGATTTTGCCGCCCGGATGGATTATGATAGATATATATCCAATTGGAAAGGAAGTTATGTATGTTTGGTGAGAAGATTCTCGATTACTGGGACGATATACTGCGCGATTTGAAGGAGATCATCGCGGTGCCCTCCGTCGCGGTGCCGCAGGCAGGGGCCGTACCCGTTCGGCAAGGACGCTGCCGCGGCCGTCGACAAGGCGATGGAGCTCTGCGCGCGCTACGATCTGACCGCGAAGAACCGCGATTACTACGCGATGCACGCCGAGCTCGGCGAGGGCGAGGAGAACGCCGTCGTCATGGCGCATCTCGACGTGGTGCCCGCCGGCGAGGGGCTGGGATAGCGACCCGTTTGACATGACGATCCGAGGCGGCTACGCCTACGGCCGCGGTGTGTCCGACAACAAGGGTCCGGCGATCGTCGCGCTGCACTGCCTGCGCGCTTTGCGCGATGCGGGCGTCGTCGGCAAGCGCAAGCTGCGCGTCGTGCTCGGCTCCGCCGAGGAGATCGGCATGCAGGACATGGCCCACTACTTCTCGAAGGAGCAGATGCCCACGATGGGCTTCACGCCCGACGCCGGCTACGGCCTGTGCCACTGCGAGAAGGGCCTCTTCCGCTTCGCCGTGACCGGCCCGGTCGGTAAAAAATCCGCAGCTTTAAAGCCGGCACCGTCGTCAACGCCGTTCCGTACAAGGCGGAGGCCGACGTTGTCTGCAATGACGCGGAATACAGCCGCCTTTCCGAGGCGGCCGCAGCCGGTGCGGTTCGGTTCGATCTCGAGCGCACGGCGGACGGCGCGCACATCACGGCGCACGGCGTCGCCGCGCACGCCTCGTGCCCGGAAAACGGCGTCAACGCCGCCGCGCACCTGATCCGCCTGCTCGCCTCCGTTTTCGGCGCGGAGTGCGGCGCGCTCCTCCGCTTTGCGGACGAAAAGATCGGCCTGACCTGGGACGGCTCGAAGATCGGCGTGCAGATGGCCGACGAGCCGAGCGGCGCGCTGACCTTCAACCTCGGCCTCGTCTCCGCCGAAAACGGCGCGGGCCGCTTCGATGTAGACATCCGTTACCCGGCGCTTAAAAAGGGCGCGGACATCGACGCGGCTCTGCGCGCGGCGGTCGAGGGCGCTGGCCTCACCTACCTGCTCCATTCCGACGAGCCGCCGCTTTACCTGCCGAAGGACGGCCCGCTCGTGCAGCTCCTCGGGCGCCTACGAAGACATGACCGGCGAAAAGTGCGACATCTTTTCGATGGGCGGCGGCACCTATGCCCGCCAGATGGGCGGCCGCGGCGTCGCGTTCGGCGCTTCATTCAACGAGGACGAGACGAACGCGCACAACTGCAACGAGTGCTTGAACCTCGAGCACTACAAGAAACACGCGCAGATCTGCCTCGAGGCCATGTACCGCATGTTCACGGCGGACTGATCCCCCGCAGAAACGGAGATTCCTATGACAAAATACGCGCACATCACGCCGGACGATATTTTTTTCGAACCCGGAGGCTAAGATCTACGTGGAGGCCGGCAACAGCTGCCTCGGCGCGCTCGGCTTCACGGAACACGGCCGCCCGCACGCCAAGCGCTGCAGCAATTACGCGCGCGACATCCTCGCGGCGCTCGGCCACGACGCGCGCACCTGCGAGCTCGCGGCGATCGCCGGCTACCTGCACGACATCGGCAACACGGTGAACCGCGTGGACCACGCCCACAGCGGCGCGATCATGGCCTTTACGCTTTTGACCCGCCTCAATATGCCGCCCGAGGAGATCGCGACGATCTGCTCGGCCATCGGCCACCACGATGAAAAAGACGGCCTTTCCGGTCAACGCCGTTTCCGCCGCCCTGATCCTCTCCGACAAGAGCGACGTCCGCCGCACGCGCGTGCGCAAGAATGCGATTATCGCAAGCGACATCCACGACCGCGTGAACTACGCCGTCGAAAAACGCCTCGCTGAAGATTGATGCCGAAAACAAGCTCTGCGTGTTCTCCATCACGATCGACACGGGCATCTGCCCCGTTATCGAGTATTTCGAGATCTTTCTCGACCGTATGGTGCTCTGCCGCAAGGCCGCCGATTTTCTCGGCCTGACCTTTGAGCTCATCATCAACGATACGCGCCTGCTCTGATCGGCCGCTCCTCGCATTATCTCCGCCGGGTGTGCCTAAAATCCGGCCTGCGCATTCAAACAAACGAAAAAACAGCCGGCTGTCCGTACAAACACGGGCGGCCGGCTCTCTTTTTGGAGCTATCCACCCGCCTGCTCCCCATATTTTTACAAAATTAACGCAAATTCACCAAAAACAGCGTGACAACAGATCAGTTTATTGCTATAATATAAGCAGTTCATTTCTGTCATGGCGGACAGTATTTTCCGTTGATCCCGGTAGAAGAACTGGGGAACGAAGTGGCTTATCCGGAGCGTGCGGAACGGGCCTGGAATAAATGGGATGAGAAAGACCTGACGGCACCCTGGGAGGCGCAGACTTCTATTGTGGACGAAGAGGAGTTCAAAGTGCGTTTTGGATTCCCACCCAACGCGGTACAGGCTGCTGCCGTGGAAGCAGCCAACAGTGTGAGCGCCCCGGGGAATTTTGATTTTAGAGGCCCAGATGGGTGTAGGCAAGACGGAGGCTGCGCTGGCAGCCGCGGAAATTCTGGCGGCGCGGTTTGGAGCGGGCGGCATCTTCTTTGTTTTGCCCACGCAGGCAACGGCAAACGGGATTTTGGGGCGGCTGGTGCAGTGGGCGGACAACCAGCCGGACAGGCTGCTAAAGTGCATCCGGCTTGCGCACGGCATGGCGGAACTGAACGAAGAGTATATCCGCTTACAGGAACAGACCGTTCCGATAGAAGACGACTGGGACGAT
>VOFE01000824.1_pt1 | contig 32000 bp, 57 predicted proteins | sample 5384071 | NCBI WGS metagenome assembly VOFE01 (sample SAMN12384724, study PRJNA508395) | human gut metagenome | isolation source: healthy gut D | host: Homo sapiens
ACTGTGGATTTGATAATGTCCAAAGCGTATTCTTTGATAAAAAGAATTATGGATATTGTAATCAATGGACAAAATAATTTGATTTTGGAAAAGGGGTATCGAAAGCGTATCTCAATACACTTAATGCCTTAGGGTGTATTGCTTTTATCTAAAGGAGTATGAAAATATTCCTTCCTCCCATGCTCATACTGGATTCTCTATTCTCTCTTTGAAAGAAAGAGAACAAAATGAAGAACTCGTTTCTTCTCCCATGAAGCAGGCTTATTTAATGAACTTAAATCAAATCAAAGATCAATTACAAATAATAGTAGTTGAAAAATGAGATACCTCAATAGATTATACTAATGTGAATATAATTGAATTTACCAAATCTAAGGACTATGGACGATATGGTTTTTTGATGGATATAGTAAACTGACAATAATTAACACACAGCATACAAAACACCAGCCGCAGACAAAAAATCGTCTGCGGTTGGTGCCCATTAGAGTTTAAATCCGTCTCAAACGTGCCTGTCTGCCAGTTCCAGCATTCTCGCATATGAAGCGCCCGATCACAACCAGGCGCAGGCATTATTATAGCACCGGCAAAGCGCCCTGTCAACAGCTTTTCGTCACTTTTTCAGGCGTTTTCCTGTCTCGGTCCGCGTGCAGGCGGCCAGCGCATCGCGGTATTCCCCCCTCTGTCATCGTCGCATTGACGACCTCCAGAAGGCGGTTGGAAGACAGCTTGCGGGCAGCCCCAACGAAATCAAAAACGCTCTCTACGCGCCTGGCTCCCGGCCGACCCCGACAGCCCATCCTCAAACAGGCGTGCTTTGGTCAGGAAAGGCGGCACAGCACTCCAGGCCTCCCCCTCGATTGTCGCCCCGGCCCGGCGCAGCGCTGTGAGCAGGATCTGTCCATCCATCCCTTCCACACCCAGCAGCCCTTCTTTCGACGGGGCGGATTTCCGCCTTTCCTTTCCCCGGATCTCCGGAATATAGGCGTGCTTGATCTGCGGCGGCGGGATCGCGCCCGCCAGCCGGTCCCGTATCATGAAGCCCGCCGCGTCGCTGTCGGTCAGAACGATCAGCCCCTGTGTTTCAGCCAGACGCCCCAGCAGCGTCAGCTTCTCCCGGTCCCGGAAAATGCCGAAGCCCTCCGTTTCGACGATCAAGGCCTCCACCACCGCCTGCAGACGGGCGCGGTCGTACCGTCCTTCCACCACGATCGCTTCCCGGATCCGAATCACGTCCGCCTCTCCCCTGCCTATCTCGTTTTCCTGTCAGGATCAACGCGGCGACGGCCTGTTCGAGAACCGTCCGCTTGTCCATCCGGGAGGATTTGAGCCGCATGTCCGCTTCGGCCAGCACGTCCAGGCATTCCCGCAGGGCCGGAAGGGAAAGCCTCGCCGCATCCCGTGCCGCGTTGCGCAGGCGGAATTCCCTTCCCTTATAGGCGAAATCCGCTGCCAGGGACTCGGCCGGCTCTCCCGCCGCATCCGCCACCTTCACACGGTACAGATCCGCGTAGGCGGAAATGAGCACTCCCAGGACCGCCACCGGTTCCTCCCGCTGAAAAACAGGCGGTCCAGGATCCGGTAGGCCGTGTCGTAACGGCCTGATAACAACGATTTGGATAGATCGAACACCGACGCCTCCAAATTTTTTCGTAGCGGCGGTTTCGATCATGTCCCGCGTGATTTCCTTATCGTCCCCCCGGTCTCCAGCGCGAGCGCACAAAGCTTATCCAGCTCCCCCGAGCAGCCGGTACAGCCCGTCGCCGCACTGCTCGAACAGCAGGCGGGCATTCTCCGGCCGCAGGAGGCAGCCGCGGCGCGCAGCGCCTGAGCAGAGCAGCTTGGCGGTCTCGGCCGGGGTCTTGGGCTTCAGTTCCGCGCACACGCCGTTTTTTCCACCGCCGCGAGGAATTTTCGCCATTTGGCGTTCTTTTTTTCCCATCTGGGGGAAACCGTGTCCATCCAGAAAATCAGCACCGTGTCCTCGGGCGGATCTCCGGCGAGCTCCAGGACCCGGTCAAAGGGGACGGATGCCGCCGTCACGTCGAAGTCCCGCACCACGACGCATTTGCGTTCCGCCATCAGAGGCAGAGCCTCTGCCGCCTCCTCGATGGCATCCCAAGAGCTGTCCTGGCCGTCGAAACGCTGAAGATTGAACTGGCCGAGCGGATCCTCCCCGGCGTCCTTGCCCATGGCCAGGCGCACCACCTGATCGGCATAGTGCGACGTCAGATACGGCTCCCGCCCATATAGGAGATAGAGCCGCGCGGGAGGAGCCTCCTTCAGATGCCTTTTTCAGCTCCGTTTCGGTAAAGGGCATGGGACGGCCTCCTTTCGTTTCATTCTCAGAATCACGATTTCCATGTCATGTCGCCGCGTCCTCTGGTCATCAGGGCCAGATCGCTCTGTTCGCGCTGCGTCGCCCGGATTTCATAATCCGACCGGGGAATGCCCTTGAGGGCCGTCGGCATCCTGTCCGCCCGGCAGGCCATCACGCCTGAAGTGGCCCGGATCGCCCCTGCGTGCAGGGGCGGCCTCGCTGAAAAGGACCAAATGCGTCTCCCTCCAGCTCTCCGGAAGCCGCGCGGCATCCCCCTCCCTGGAACAGAACAGCACCCGGGTATCCCCAAACTCCATTCTTAGGAAACCATCCCGCCACAGGAGGGTCTCCCCTCCCCAAAAGGTACAGGAGGCGTTTTCGAGCGGATAGGCGCGGCGGAACTCCGGCGCGATCGCCGCGCAGGGCCCCCGCCCGGCCGGATACAAGTACACCGTATCCGAGATATAGGCTTCCAGGAGGTGAGGCAGCCTCGCCAGGTCCCCTTCGGTTCCGTCCGTCACCACCAGGAAGTCCAACGCGCGGATGCCCCGTTCCCGCAGCAGCATAACGAGGTTGGAGCCGTCGTCGTTTCCGGTGATGACCGCTCCCGCGCGGCCGTCCCGTTCTATCAGCACCTCCGCCGACATCGTCCGGCGTGCCACCGTCAGGGTGGTTACGCCCCGCATGGAGAGCATCCGGACACCCAGCCCGCAAAACAGGACGATCGCCGCTGCCGCCGCCGCACAGCGCACACCCTTTCCGCGGCAAAGGCGCCATCCCAGCAGCAGCAGGCCGAACGCGGCCGGCAGCCAGAGGAGGAGGTACCCGTCCCGGACAGTCACGGCGGCGAAGGGCAACGAGGCAAAAAGCCGGGTCGCCCGCAACAGATAATCCGCCAGCAGGCCCGCCGCCAAAAAGAGCGGCTCAGCTAAAAACGACAGCAGGGGCAGGGCATGGAACACGACACCCAGACAGCTGGTCATGAGGAGCAGGGAGGCGGGAAACACCGTCAGCAGGTTGGCCGGCGGCGCGATCAGGGACAGGCTGCCGAACCAGAAGGCTGTCAAAGGCAGCGTCGGCAGCATCGCGGACAGGGTGACGCTAAGCGCGTCCAGACCTTTGCCGAGCAGACGGCCGCAAATCCGGCGCCAGAGCGGAATAGCGGGGCCTCCCCTGCTTCGGGCGGGCCGGCTTCCCCCGCCCGGATCACCAGCCGCCCCATCCGTTCCCGCAGGAAGGGATAGAGCCAGAGGATCCCCAGGCAGGCGGCGAAAGAGAGCTGCAGGCCGATATCATACGCGGCATAGGGATCCGCGGCCAGCAGCAGGATCAGGGCGAGCCCGATGGAATTCAGGCTGTCCGACCGCCGCCTCACACAGGAACCGAGCAGCACCACGAGACACAGAACCCCCGCCCGCACCACCGAAGCGCGGAATCCAACCAGCGCCATATAGCCGCACACGCCGGCCATGGTCAAGAGCGCCGCCGGGCAGCGCGGAATCCGCAGCTTTTTGAGCAGAGACAGCACCGCCTGGGACAGGATCGCCATATGCAGGCCGGAAACGGCGATGAGGTGCGACACGCCCGACAAACCGAACGCGTCCTGCGCCTCCTCCGACAGCGATCCCCCGGCCTACGGTGATTAAAGAGGCCAGCCCGCCCCGGTCGTCGGGCAGATATGTCATCAGAACCCCCTGCGCCAGCCGGCCCGCCCGTTGAAACGGGGCGGTCCATGGCGGGTCCATCGCCTCATAGCGCAGGGCGGCGCCCCCATATTCTTCCGGAACGGCGGTCAGATAGAACCCGCCCGCCTTATACCCGAGGTTGCGCAGATCCGACAGATCCTCCGCCCTCACCGTCAGGCGCCCGCTCACCCGCTCGTACAGATCCGGATGCTCCGCCTGATCTCCCAAAAACAGGATCAGCCCGACCCCTTTGGGGATTTCGCACCCCTCCAGCACCCGCAGGTCGACCGCGCCGTTTGTGTACGTCTCGATCACCTGCGCTTCCACCTGTACCGTCCGGCCGTCCAGGCGGACGCACGGGCGGTATACGAAGACCTCCCGGACGGCGTAAAGGGAAAAGGCGATGCCCGCGGCAAGGATCACCACCGGCAACGCCCGTTTCTTGCGCAAGGGGAGATGAATAATGTGGCCACAAACAGAAGCGCGCACAGGGCCGCGAGCAGGACCGTCACATTCAGCGGCAGGAGCGCCGCCGCAGCGAGAACCGCCAGCCATGTGAAGCCAACCGCCCACAGAGGACGCGCCATGCCGCCACCTCCCCGGATGCCGTCAGGTAAGTCAGGCTTTTTTCTTGGCGGATTCCTTCATCCGCTGTTCTTTGGAAAGGATCCGCTTGCGCAGCCGGATGCTCTTCGGCGTCACCTCGACGAGCTCGTCGTCGTTGATGAATTCGAGGATTGCTCAAGGGAAAAGACGGTCGGCGGGGTGAGGCGGAGCGCCTCGTCCGACCCGGCCGCCCGCATGTTGGTGACGTGTTTTTTCTTGCAGACGTTGACGGCCATATCCTCGTTTTTGGGGGACATGCCGACAATCATGCCTTCATAGACCGGCAGGCCGGGACCGACGAAGAGGATGCCGCGATCCTGGGCATTATACAGGCCGTAGCCGCTCGTTTCCCCCGACTCAAAGACCACGAGCGAGCCCTGCACACGCTGGGGGATCTCTCCCTTGTAGGGCTCATAACCGTCGAAAACGCTGTTCATAATCCCGTTGCCGTTGGTATCGGACAGGAACTGCTGGCGGTAGCCCATCAGGCCCCGGGCGGGGATGCGGAATTCCAGGTGACTGATGCCGGTATCCCTGGTACCCATGTTGAGGATTTCGGCCCGGCGGGTGCCGAGCTTCTCCATCACGGCCCCCACATATTGCCTTCCGGCACCTCGACCATCAGCAGCTCCATCGGTTCGAGCAGGTGCCCCTGCGCGTCCCGCTTTGTAGATGACCTGAGGACGGCTGACCGCGAACTCGAAGCCCTGGCGCCGCATGGTCTCAATGAGGATTGACAGGTGCAGCTCGCCCCGGCCGGATACCTCGAAGGCGTCGGTGGATTCCGTCTCCTTGACCCGCATGCTCACATTGGTCTCCACTTCCTTGAACAGGCGGTCCCGGAGATTCCGGGAGGTGACGAACTTGCCTTCCCGGCCCGCGAAGGGGCTGTTATTGACCATGAATACCATCGATATGGTAGGTTCGTCGATATGGATGAAGGGCAGCGGCTCCACACAGTCGGGGACGCAGGCCGTTTCCCCAATGCTCAGGTCCCGGGATCCCCGTCACGGCGACGATATCGCCGAGGGCGGCGCCTCTCATGCTCCACCCGCCCAATCCCTCGAACTGATAGAGCTTGCCGATCCGGGCGCCGACGGTGGTGCCGTCGGCCTTGCACAAGACGATGGCCTGTCCGTTCGACACCCGGCCCCGTTCTACCCGGCCGACGCCGATGCGGCCCACATAATCGTCGTAATCGATGTTGGAAAACAGGATCTGCAGCGGCCCGTCGGGATCCCCTCCGGGGCGGGCACATGCCGCAGGATCGCTTCAAACAGAGGGCGCATGTCCCCTTCCCGCGCCTCCGGGTCGAGGGACGCGTACCCGTCCCGGCCCGAGGCGTACAAAACCGGGAAATCCAACTGGTCCTCATCGGCGCCGAGTTCGATGAACAGGTCGAGCAGCTCGTCGATGACCTCGGCCGGACGGGCGCCGTCCCGATCGATTTTATTGATGACCACAACCGGCCGTTTCCCGAGTCCAAGGGCTTTTTTGAGGACGAAACGGGTCTGCGGCATACAGCCCTCGAAGGCGTCCACCAGCAGCAGCACCCCATCCACCATCATCAGGATCCGCTCCACCTCGCCGCCGAAATCGGCGTGGCCGGGGGTGTCTACGATGTTGATCTTGGTATCGCCGAACATCACGGCGGTGTTTTTGGAGAGGATGGTGATGCCCCGCTCCCGTTCCAGATCGCCCGAGTCCATCACTCGCTCCGCCACCTGCTCGTTGACGCGGAACACGCCGCTCTGGCGCAGGAGCTGGTCGACCAGGGTGGTTTTGCCGTGATCGACGTGGGCGATGATGGCGATATTGCGCAGATTTTCACGTTTTGCCATGTTTGATTCTTCCAATCCTTCAATGTTGAACGTTACCCGAACCTATATAGTATACACCGTTTTTCATCAATCGACAAGGGTTTTCTCAGACCGCTCCGCCACCCCCGAAACCCAGGCATTGACGCCGATACCAGGATCCGCCTCCAACCAATACGGGGCCGACGGCCCTGGAAATGAATAACCGGTATCCTTCTCTTAGCCGTTTCGGCACAAGGAACGGGAAAAACAGACGCGCCGTTGGTCGGACAATTGTCCGGCGTCAACCCGAATTCCTCCGCGACGGTGCCGAACGCCTCGTGGATCACGCGGAGGCACAGCGGCAGCTCCGATTCCGTCACCCGTCGGATCATAACCTGTTTTCCCCTGTCTTTCATCCCTCACATGTGCAGCCGTTTTTCATCTGGCTCCGGAACCGCTCCCGCCGGCCCAGCAGGAGCAGGAGCAGCGCCAAAATCAGGCAGGGGATGGCCACGAAAAAGGACCACTGCAGGGTGATTTGACCCTGCAGGTAGAGATCGAGGATGATTTCGATCCCCAGCGGCAGGCAGGGCGCGGTGAAGAGTACCACGGCCGCCTGCCGGAATTTGCCCCGCACCACCTTGGAGATCAGGCCATAATCCACAGCGAACAGCCCCGCGACCATCACGACGATGGGCAGCGCCAGATGCTGGAACCACAATCCCCTGGCCGCGAAACGCTCGACGACGAACAGGTAGCCGAGCAGGGCGGCGGTGTCGAGGATGAGGCCGAACAGGATCGGGTGCCGGCGGATGAACAGCGCGGGCACGATGAAGACCCACAGCATCGCCACCGCCCCGATGACCAGCATGGACCAGCCCGCGCTGCTGGTATAGGCCACGTCGCAGGCCAGACAGATCGCGGCGGGCAGCAGCAGGACCAGGGTCAGAATCGCGGCGATAAAGCCCCGGTCGCTCTGCGGGCGGAACAGGTCGAGCCGGGCCGGAAAGGGCTGGGGCGCTTTCCGGTCGAAGGGCTGGCGGGGTTCTGCACTTCGGTATGGCAAAGCGGGCAGACCGGCTGCTCGGCGCGAGCTCCACTCCGCAGTTCACACAATACGACATCGATCGCTCATCCTTTCACAGCGCATATCCGTTTCATCGGCCCGGAACCCCGTTGCTTTCGACGATGACCGGGATCCCCTGTCTGACGAGCTCGGTGAAAAACAGGCGTTCCAGCCCGTCTCCTCCACCACGCTGGTCACCGACAGGCAGAGCTTCCCGTCGAACGTGACCGCCGACGCCCCATGGGTGTTGAAACGGGGCGGCCCCATGAGGAAATCGAACCGTTCCACAAAAGGCCGCATTTCCTCCGGCACCTTGAGGATCCCCAGAGTGGAAAGACTGCAGGTATACCGGCTTTCCCCGTACAAGCGGTACGCCATCCCCATAATCAGATTCTTGATGAAGAGCGGCACGGCCCGGACGGCCGGGTTCTTTTCGTTGCCCACATTGGCCGACAAGATGGCGTTGAGATACTTCTCGTTGAGCCGCAGCCGCATGAAGTGGTGGACGTGATGGACGATCTCCTCGAACGAATAGTCCCCGTATTCCGGTTCGATGCCCGGATTGACGAACAGCGCGAAATTCCGCAGCGTCTGGCTCGGATAAAAGCGGCGCATATTGATCGGCACGCTGATTTTTACCGGCTTCGGGCGCCGGGGCGCTTCCTGTTTCTGAAGAAGATAGAAGGCATAGCAGAGCGCCCCGGTCAGATATTCGTTGACCGTCACCCCAGTCCCGCCGCCTTCTCATGGACCGCGCCGGCCGGCATCACACCGGTGATGATCCGCAGCCGGGGCGGCGGCATCCGGGTCATGCGGGGATGGTACGCCTTTTTTCCCTGCGGCTCTCGATGTGGCGGAAGGATGCGTATGCCGCATGGCTGTCCTCCATTTCTTCGGGATGGGGCTCCTCTGCGCAGTCCAATACCCCTTCCCCCGCGGGGATAGGATGGCCGGACAGGGTCAGGTACCGCGCCGCCAGGGTTTTGAGGAATACCATCGCGCCGTTTCCGTCCGAGATCGAATGGAAGAGCTCGAGCGCGATCCGGCTGCGGTATACCCGTACCCGGAAATAATACCCGTTGCTTTCCCGTTTGTCGATCTTCTTGCAGGGATTGTTGACGTCCGGCTCCACGATGGAGGGCAGACGGTTCGGTTCCAGATAGAACCAGAACACCCCTTTGTGCAGGGACAGACAGAAGGCCGGGATCCGTTTGAGGGTATCCGCCAGGGCGCGCTCGAGCAGTCCCTGGTCCACCTCGTCCTTCAGGGTGACGCTCACCCGAAACATCGCGGCCCAGTCCCGGGTGCGCACCGCCGGATAGATTTTAGCCGAATTATCGAGGGACACCCAGCCGTCCGGTGATTTCCTATTGCCCATCCGGTTCCCCTGCCTTTTTATAAAAATCCCCGCGGTCGAGCGCATACACGATGTGGGGCATATCCATCCCATAATACCGCTTGACAAAGGTGGATTCGGGGCGCAGCCCGATTCGTTCCGCCACCCTTTTCGACGCCTCGTTCGTGTCCCGGATGATGCTCACCACCCGGGAGCCTCCAAACTCGTAAACGCGAAATCCCGGCAGGCCGCCGCCGCCCGGACAGCATAACCACGATGCCAGAAACGGCGCTTGAGCAGATATCCGATCTCCAGCTCCGGACCTCCCGGAGTATCCTGTATGGTCAGGCCCACCTGCCCGACGAAAACGCCGGTACCGGCGTCGAGAAGGGCCCACAGCCCGAACCCATACCGGATATACCGCGCCTGCTGCCGCCCAAGCCAAGTATATACCTCCTGCATGGAAAAAGCGTGCTCATACGCAGTCATCGTCTCCGGATCCTGCAGGATATCGCACAAGTTCCCGACATCCTCCATCGTCAGAGGACGGAAGCACAGATCCGGACTCTCCGGCAAGCGCATCGGGCCGCACCCCCATTCTTTGGATATACGTAATAAAGCCGTCCAGCGGAAGGGCCGGGCTGTACAGATACCCTTGGTAGAGGGTACACCCTGAGCTGGGCCAGCCGGTCCCGCTGTTCCGGCGTCTCTACAAATTCAGCCAGCAGGCAAAAACCGAGCGAATCGGCCAATTGCTGGATGGAACGCACGATGTTCTCCGAGCGTTCGTTGGCCAGAATGGGCCGGACCAGGCTGCCGTCCAGCTTGACAATGGAAAATTCGGCGTTTTGCAGATAGGCCATCGAACCGTGACCCATCCCGAAATCGTCCATGATGACCTGCAGGCCCATCTCACGCAGCTCCAGCAGCCGCTGATGCACCGCCGTGGAGGAGGACAGCGCCACCTGCTCGGTGATCTCGAACCCCAGCCTTCCCTTTGGGATCCGGTAGGCACGCAGCCGCTTTTGGACCTCCCCGTGAAATCCGGCCGGTTGAGCTGGTCGGGCGTGATGTTGACCGAGATGTCCAGCGGGACAGGGCAGGCCTCTTCCAGCCTCTTAAAATCCCGGCAGGCCTGCTCGATGAGCAGAAGGCCCAGCTCGTCGAGGAAATGATCCTCCCTCGCCAGCGCGATCACCAGGGGCGGGTAAAGGAAGCCGGCGGATGGATGCTTCCACCGTAATAAGGCCTCCCCCCGCCGAAAGGGGTCCCGTCCGCTTTCATCTGGGGCTGGTAGTAAAGCTCGATGCCGCCATGCCGGGCGGCGTAATGCAGGTCGGAGGCCAGCATTTTCGCCGTGGTCCCCAACCGGCCGGGCAGGGTGAGCAGGGAGGAAGCGACCCGCCCTCCTCCCCCTCTTTTCACGAGGTCGGTGAGGGCGTGGATACTCTCATCCACCTGATGGGCCTGCCGCCTCTCGGCCAGGCGGACAAAGGGCAGATAGATGCCGACGCCCACCACGATATTGACGAGCTGGAGCGCGCTGCCGGCCAGGGAGCCGGTCGCCACATACCCGCTGACGAGAGCGGGCGTGGTCCATTCGACCGGATTCACGGCCACGGGCACCAGCCCCGCCGCGCAGGCAAGGCCGCTGATCCCGGTCAAAACCAGAGGGGTGAGGAGAAAGGGCAGGAGCATCACGGGATTGAGCACCACCGGCAGGCCGAACACCATCAGCTCGCTGACGTTGAACAGGACCGGGAAAGCCCCGATCTTGGCCAGCCGGCGGTTGCTCTTGCTGCGGCAGACGATCAGCATGGCGATCACTAGGCAGAGTGCGGTCCCGCACCCGCCCATGAGCACAAAGGTGTCGAAAAAGGTTTTGGAGTAGATTTCGGTCGGCGCGCTCCCCTGCTCGATGAGCTGCCGGTTGACCTCGATCCCGTTTTCAAAGAACTGCCTCGCCACCCCATCGAGCACATTGCTGCCATGGACGCCAAAAAACCAGAGGAGATGGATGGACAGGATAAACAGCAGCGCCCCTCCCGAAGTTGCGCCCCACCTGTTCGAACAGGGTCATGAACAGATCGGACGCCACATTGTGCAGGGCGGTCGTGCCCAGGATTTCGGACAGGAGAACGTTGAGCGCCGCAAACAGGGCAACGATCAGCACCGCCGGCCAGATCGCCGTGATCGCCCGATTGAAAAGCACATCCGCGCCCTCGGTATACTGCCGGTTGCGCAGCGGTTTGAGCTTGACCAGGCACCGGAACAGGGCCGACGAACCCAGGGCTACCACAATCGCGGTGAAGAGCCAGGGCGGGCTGAAAATCTCCAGCGGCGCGGTCTCCTCCCCCCTTGTACACACAGGCCACATAGGAACAAAGGGCCACGAGCGGATACAGCACCGCCCGCTCACCGTCCCGGTTCCGCCCATAATTATAGCTGATCGTCACGAGCAGCAGCAGGGACAGGGCGTTCAAGGTGGAGTTGTAGATCAGACGAGCAGGTCCCGGACCCTTCCCCCAGAAAACCGTCCAGGAAGGCCTGATAGCCCGATACCGGAAAGGAATTCAACACGAGCGCGATCGACCCGGCCATCAAAAAGGGAATGGCCAGCACCACGCCCTGCCGCAGGGAGGACAGCAGGATGCTGTCCTCCAGGAAAGACGCCCCGTTCTTCATCCATCTCTTTATCGTGTCCACCGCTTACTCCTCGATTTCCTCGAACCGATACTGTACCTTCCCGTTTCGCTCCACCGTTTCCAAAAACATGTCGAGCGGCCGCACCCAGACTCCCATCTCCCCCATAGAGCTGCTGATAGACCACCAGCTCCTCCAGCGTTTCGCTGTGGCGGGCCAGATAGAGGACACGGTATTCCTTGCCCTTAAAATGCCGGTATTTTGCCCCAGGGCGGACTGTCCGCTTTTTTCATCCCGCCCACCTCGAGCTGGGTACAGAGGAACCATTGATTTTCCGCATCGCCGCCCGGGCTTCCGGGACATCGAACATGTGCCAGACATGCCACATGCCCTCGTAGATATCGATGTCGACATCTACGCCGCAGGCGTCCATTCGGGTGGCGAGCTTCCGGGAATCGTCCAGCAGTACCTCGTTGGTCCCCACATGGATCAGGACGGGCGGCAGCCCGGTGAAATCGCCGTACAAGGGCGAAATATACGGGTTGTGCAGATCCTCGTCTCCCGCATAGAGCAGCGCAGTTTCCCGCAGCCCCTCACTCGACAGAAGGGGGTCATCCCCCCGACTTGGTGTAGTGGGTACCGCCGCTCTCAGTCAGATCGGTCCAGGGGGAGATGAGCACCAGCGCGCCCGGCAGCGGCCTGCCAAGGTCGCGGAGCTTCAGGGCAAGGGCCAGGGTGAGCCCGCCACCCTGCCGAATCGCCGCACAGCGCGATATCCGATTCCGCATAGCCTTTTTCCAGCAGATAGTCGAACGCCGCCAGGGCATCCTCAAGCGCGGCGGGATAGGGATGCTCGGGAGCCAGACGGTACTCGTAGGCCATCACCGGAATTTTGGTGCTCTGGGCCAGGCGGGCGATCAAGGGCTCGTGCGTCGACGGGGAACCTGAGACATACGCGCCGCCATGGGTATAGAGGATGGCCTTGCCCGCCACCGCATCCTCCGGCATCGCCCATTGCCCTTTCAAGGGGCAATCCGCTTCCGCCGGCCTGATCGCAACCGCCTTGGGCAGAGGATGGATGTAGCGGAGCAGGTCCATGCCTTTGCGCTGGTCCGGAATGTTCATCCCCGTGATGATGGGCTTGACGCTTTTCATCGTGCCGCGGAGCAGCTTGCTTTTTGATGCTGGGCATGGGCCGTCCCTTCTCTCCTGTGTTATCCCGTATAGTATACCGCAAACGGGGACAATACGCAAATTTTTCGTATATGCAGATATCCTTCCGAGGCCCGGAACACAGCGGGACCGCCGGCCCCATCCCCACCGTGCCGAAAAAGAAAAACGGACCGTGGAAGGATCTTCCACGGTCCGTAGCCTTGCGCCCGTCAACCTACAAACGCAAGAGGATTCGTTGCTTTACCATTGATACGGATCTCGAAATGGAGATGCGCACCGGTGCTGCGGCCGGTATTGCCCACCTTCGCGATGACCTGGCCTTTCGTCACCTTCTGACCCGGTTTTACCAGAACCGAGCTGCAATGCGCATACATCGTCTGATATCCGCCGCCGTGGTCGATGAGGACGTAGCTGCCGTAGCTCATTCCCCAGCCGCTCGTGTTGGTCTTGACCACTACGCCGCCGTCCGCGGCGACAATACTCTGCCCATAAACACCGGCGGAGCAGATATCGATACCGGAATGGGTGGAACGGCCCCGCCTGCCGAAAGGCGACGTGATATTCCGGGTATAAGGCAGCGGCCACATGAATTTACCCGTCGAAATCCCATCCCCGGTGTAGGCGTTCGGATTGACCTTCTTGCCGCCCACAACGACCACTTTGTCCACCGGTTCCCGGATGGTTTCGGTTGAGAGGATGTTCCTGGACTGCTCCACTCCGTCGACATATGTGACCTCGGCGGTGATCCTCTGCAGCCCTTCCTTGCCCTGGGTCTGCACCTTCTGATAGCCCTCATACTGAGAGGAATCCTGCACTTTTTCGTCTGGTAATCCAACGTTTTCTCATATTCGACGACCCGGGTCACCTGCACCTGCAGGAAGGTCTGCGGCCGCTGCACCACCAGCTCGTCCCCGATATGGATCATATCCCCTGATCGGGGTTGAGGGCCTTGAGCTCGCTGACGGTCATGCCGTGCTTGCCGGCGATCCGGTTGTAGGGAATCGCCCGGCTCCGCCGCATATCGCTTTTTCCACGACCGTCTGCGCGGTCAAATGGGTCCGCATCGCATCCGCGCTGATAGTGGAAGTGAGCGGATACAGCCCGTCCACTACCTTGACATCCTGCAAAACTGCGCCTGATCGGTTCCCGAACCGTCCCGGTGACTGTCTAGGATGCCGCCGAGCAGGCCGTCCAGCGCCGCCCGGGATTCCACAGCCCCAATAAACCGGCCGTCCCATAGAGGCCGCTGGCTTCGGTGATGGAATCGCTGGCGGAGGACAGATCCGGTCGCATACCGCGGATTCATCCAGCAGCAAGTCGCTGCGCACCATCGCCAGGGTGAGTTTGGGAACCCGTTCCACCTGGAACGAATCGTCGGTGTTGATGACCCGCTCGGCCGCCATGGTCGCGGCGGTGTCGAAAACCGACTCATCCGCGATATAACCGAGTTTTTCCCCGCCGTATTCCACCACCAGGCCGAATTCCACACCGCTCCAGTAATGGAGCGTGAAAACCATCAAAAACGCTGCGGCGGCCGGTGCTGCGATATTCAAAAGGGAAACGACCATCTTCCGATGGCGCCTGACCGCCAAAAAAAGGCAGGAGCAAAATCTGCAGCAGCGCCAGGGCCGGATGCCGCCGGAAGGCGGCGGATACCCGACGGCCGGCGATGGCGAAGCCTTTTGGCCGATCCGGCGGCATTCCCCGGCGAAGGCACGGAGATGCCGCAGCAAAGCCCAATCGATAAACCGATGCGCAACCCGGCCTGCCGGGGCCAGTATACGGGCCGCACGGCGTCCAATGGCCCGGCCGATCCGCAGGACCTCGATTCCCGTGACGTAACAAACGCGATATCCCACAGCGGCGGCCTTGCGGACACCTGCCGCCGCTCCCCTGAGCAGGGTCCCCGCCGTCTGCGCGATGCGGCGCGCAAAGGACGGTACAGCCGATGTTTCCTCTTTGAGGTACAACGTTCTCACTCCCTCGATGCCATCCAAATCCGGTTTTGTCGGCTCCGGTCAGATTCTCTCGGACAGAACGGATATCTGTTTCTTAAAAGTTACAACTTTGTAACAACCTGCTTTCTATTATACTCAAATTCCTCCGGAAAGCAACCTCCCTGATTGAACTTCATGATTTGTTGTCATATTGTTTTCAACAATATACTAAAAGATTGTAAATTTTACACAACATTCGGCGGTGTTCTTCCTGCCAATGTCCGGGAATTCACCGACAAAAGCCGACATATTCTCACACATCTGTCAACCCGTCTGAAAAGAACCGGCCGGCGTATACATGGAGAATCCTGTAAGAAAATGCGTTCCATTGGAAAAACAGCCGTTCCTGTATAATTTCGCCTGCCGTATCCGATACTAACTCTGCGCGGCAATGCGCAAATTCAGGAACGAAGGTGGATGAAGGAGTGAAGAACGTGCTGGACAGACTGGCCCTGATCCTTGTGGTCATCGGCGCCATCAACTGGGGCAGCATCGGCCTGTTCCAATTCGACATAGTGGGATGGGCTTTTGGCGGACAGGGCGCCGCGGTCAGCCGTGTGATCTACACCATTGTCGCCTTGGCCGGTATCTGGTGCATTTCCCTATTCTTCCGGGAACGGAAGAAATTCTCGAGCGCCACGACTGACCGGGCGCACATAAAAGAGCAGGAGCGCCTTGCGCACCCCTGCTCTTTTACTTTGGTTGATATTTTATGTATATTATGACCAGTCAAAGCCCCAGGGCCGCAGCCCCTATTTGTATGGGATGGTTCAGGTGATAACGCTGCCGCCGGTTTTCATGGGGAGAAAACTGGCAAATGATCTCAGGTCTTTGCCTCCTTTCTCCGCACAGAAAGGAGGTGCCAAAGCACAGCATGTGCTTTATGGCATGAGCGAATAAAAGACTGGCAAGTGATGGCAAGGTTTGGCCTGCGGGCCACCCCCTTTCTTGACGACAAGAAAGGGGAGAAGCGTCAGGGGCATGCCCCTGAACCCCGGGTGATCGGCCGACTTTCTTTTTAGGAAAGTCGGCAGGAACGTGGATTCCCGAACCAACGATTTTAGATAAAGGGCTGCGCTCCAAGTTTGTTTCCCGGCAGAGTGGTTTTTATCCTATATTTTTAGGTTCGGCGGCCCCGTTCACTCCGCCCTCCGGCCTGACGCAGCTTTTGAATGAGGTCGTTCATATAATTCGCCCCGCGGGACGCGAAAATCCCGGTCAGCGCGGTCCCGATGCCGGGCAGCCGGAAATCCAAGCCCAGCACGGCATACAGGTCAGCCCCGGCCGCAAAGCACAGCAGCAGGGATATCGCCAGCGCCGCCGTCCGGGTTATCAGTCCCTTGACATCCTTCTGCGCGGCCGCATGGACAACGGCCTTGACATATTCCACCACTGCCTCGACCGTTACGGCTAGGGGCCAACACCATCAGGATTCCTTGCATCCGATCCCTCCTGTTCTTTTCGTTCGGGTATCTTCCTTCTTAAACCCGCTCCAGATATTCCTTCGCCGCATAATAGCTCCTCCGCTGTACATCACCTTTCACCCAGGTATAACCGCCGCCCGCACTCTCCCAGCCGTCCACCACGTCCACGACGGTGCCCTTGGGCCATTTCCCCGCCCGGGTGGAAGCGTCCCCGGCCTTGGCCGGGTATGTGGTGTGATAATAAAGATTCGCGGTGGTGCGGTACCGGGAGGTCGCGTTCCCGCCGCCCTCGTCCATTTCCACCGCATTGCCATCGATCCAGGCGATCAGTTTGTCGGCGTTCACAACCTTGCCCATAACCACCATTTCCCCTTTCAGCCTTCGATGCACCTCTTGGCGGAACCCATCCATGCTCTTCCCGAATTTCGGGAACCAATGCATCGGGTCCCCATGGTTCGACGCGATCCCCGCACGGTATCCCTCACAGTGGCTGGTGATGTCCGCCGCCGTGAGCCCAAACTGCCGGCAGAGCGCCACGCACAGCTCCACGGCATTGTCCCACGCCTGTTCGAAATACACGGCGTTGCCCTCCCAGTCCTTCGGCTCGCAGATCTCAAACCCGATGTGGGTATTGTTCGCGCTCTTCCCCGTGTCCGGATGCTGTCCCGCATGCCAGCCCCTCATCGTCCAGGGCAGATACTGCACCACCACCCGGTCGTCCACAAAAGCGTGTACGCATTTTTCCACCCCCGGCTTGTTCCACCGGCTGTACCACGCCTCCGCCATCACCCCGGCGTCGCCGTCGAATGCACCATGATCCCCTGCATACCGTGCGTCCGGTTCTGCTTGTAACAGTCGTTCTCCGTCATATACTGAATTTTCAGCCCATAGCTCCTCCCTCTGCCAAACATGCTCCCGCGGCGGCTCTCCGGGTGGAACGCCGCCGTGCCCGGCCTTTCCCAGGTAAGCAATGATGGAATCGCCCACGGCATCTTTTCGGCAAAATTGGTGTCCGTCTGCGTTAAAAATCTTGGAAAGCGCCAGTTTTTCGGCGTATTTTCACCTTGCCAGACGTAAATTTTGCTCGAAAATCCGCACACCCGGATGACATCCTCACTTCCCCTAGTCCTCCCGCTCCGCGATCCGGCGGCTCCTCCATGCAGGACGCGCACAGGCATTCCCCCATAATTTCCCAATACTCCTCCCTTCATGCACCCGGTCCCCACAGCCGGAGCACACCATCATTTCCGGGGCCCCTCGCTGTTCGGACAGCGGGGTCGCACGGATGGTATCCGCAAAAATCACACAACGCCGTTTCCTCCCTTTTTATCTTTAAATCAAGAAATATGGCAGACAAAATAGCTCCTGTTTTTTGCGTTATAAAGTGTCCGTTTTCCGATTGTGCGGCCAGTATAGAACTTATGTTCTAAATAGGCAATCCTTCTCCTCCACCCGTATAAAACGATGGATATGCGCTCCACGCCGCGCGAATCGGACCGATGCCGGATCGCCGTCCCCTCCCGCCGGCTTGCCTTTTGAAGGACGGGTATGGTATACTTAGCGGTGAAATGGAGGCGGTATCCTTGGAAGATATGCAGATCGGGGAATGGCGGATCGCGTTTGACAAGAACGCTACCCGCCGCCTTTACAGCCACCTGGATCCGGTGGATGCCGCCTGTCCCTGCGCGGCCTATCAAACTATGTCCGGGCCGCCACCCGTTTTCCTCCGGATGTAACCGCGTTTTCGCCTCATTAGGAATAGACGGCGCGAAACCGGCCGAAATATGCCTGTGAAAGCCGGGACGGCCGGATATATTACACAGGCTTCTATCCCCTTGTCGGGAACCGCCTGTCCGGCGATGACGCGCAGCGTCTCGACGCCCCGGAGCCTCTCGGTCAAACGGGAGCGGACATGTGGACGCTCGCGGACGGCTTCCGCGTCGGGTTCACGCAGCCGCCGGATAAGCCTTCCTCCCCGCTGTTCCGGCCCCTGCTGCAGATGGACATCGCCTTTTTCGTCCCCTGGGTTCTCGATGTCCCTTTTGATGGCGGACCGCCCGCGGGCAGCCCGTCAACGGAGGAACCGGCAAGGGTGAACAAGGCCCCTCTCCTGTCCGCGCTGGAGGATGTGATCGACCTTTCCCTCCTCCATACGGAGGGGGACGAGTGGATAATCGACTCCGTCCATCGTCTCGGCGTCGAGTTCGGCGGGATTCGACCATCGTTTTCTTCCTGGACGAGCACACGCACTTCTGGGAAATGGACAATAACGAGGAATATGATTTCATAGAGGAGACGGCGTCCTATGTCCGGACCCTGCTTTCCGGACAGACCCGTTTCGACCGTACCTTCCGGGGCCGCAAAATGGTGCGGATGGCCATCTATACCAAGAGCCGCGGCTCCGATAGTTGGACAGAGCTGGAAAATTTCGGCACGGCCCTTTTCCGCCCCCTGTTCCACTTCCCGAAAAAAACAGTCGAAAGCGACATCGTGGAATTCCGGCAGCGGTAGCCCCGCTGCGGAGCATCAGCCGCCTGAAAAAAAGGCGGCTGATGCTGTTTTTTCCACCAAATACCGGAGAGGGCGGGGCCTCAGGAGACCCGCCGGTTCTCCAGCGTCGCGATCCGGGTCTCGTGAACCGTCAGCGTATGCTCCTGCTCCTCATGTTTCCGCCACAGCCGTCCATGCTCCTCGCGGCTCTTTTCCCGGAGCTCGCGGACATCCTGCACCAGCTGTTCCATCGTCACCGTCAGCCGGGTAATGGACGAATTGAGCTTCACCACCGGCGTTATGATCGCCCCTGCAAACCCGCAGAGGGCGACGATTACGCCAAACACCTGCCACTCCATTGCATCTCCCCCACGCGCTTCCGCTCACACGGGCGCTTCGTCGGCCAGCAGCGCAGCGGGCCTCGCTGGCCGCCGCCGTGGCTTTTCCGTCGCCGCCAGACAGGCGGCAATCAATGTAGAGAGGCCTTCCTCACGGGACCGCGGCCCGCTCTCGCCGAGCTCGCGCGGGCTGAAATACAGCCGCCCCGCCTGGGTGAAAGGATCTGTTCCTCGCTGCTCTCCCCGCCGAGCAGCGCCGCCTCCAGGCGGATCTCCCCGTCCCGCCCGCCGCTGTCCAGCTGTCCGGCAGGAGCAGGCTCACGCTTCCCTGCGCAGGGGTCAGCAGCGCGCTGGTATGCCGACCCAGCCAGCCGTCCACATATTCCACGCGGTATACGTATCCCACCCCGGACCATACCTCAGGAAGCCGGAAGGCGACCTTGGTCGCCTGATGCTCCCCTGAATCCCGGCGTATTGGGGGTGGCCGGGATCAGGCACCCCTCTTCGATGGTGTAATCCACCGTCCGCACGGCATCAGCCATCCTCCTTCACTCCTTCCCCCCGTTTCGGGACCGGGCCGCCGGTCTTCCCCGGCAGCCCTTCCCGCGCAGCGCCTCCAGCCGTCCGGCGATCTGCCGGCTCCGGAGCTTCCGTTTCATCTCCTCCGGCAGGCCAGCCATCCGTCTCTCCTCCTGTTTGTTCAAACGCGTTTCCCCTATTTTCCGCGATATATGTCCGCCTCCAGGGCCAGGCCCCGGATCCCGGCCGGCCCAGCCCCTCGGCCAGCAGGGACATCCTCCGGCACCCGCCGAGGCAGGGCCTCAGCGTCACCCGCCCGTCCGCCGGGGGCAGAGGGATGGGCGGCGCATCCTGACAGCCCTTCTCCGTCCGGTAGGAAAGCCGCCAATGGATCGGTTCCGCCGCCAGCGAAAGCGTCACCCGCCGGACCCGTTTTTTCCGTGTCCCTTTCCCCAAAGGCATAGGCCTTGGTCTCCAGGTGGTATGGGACCGGCCGTTCCCGAATACCGGACCTCGGGGATTTCTGAGCACCGTGTCGTTCCCGGCGGCAGTACTGGAAAAAAAAAGCGGACCGTCGCGCCGTCCGACGCCCTTGCCGCATACCCTTCCAGCACGAACCGGCCGTCCCGCGCCAGAATCCGCCGGAAGCTCACCCCAAACCGCCGAAATCCCATTTCATCCAGTTGAGGGCTTCCTCGTCCCTCCGGGATGGTATAGCGGTGATAGCCCTCGTCCAGGCGGAGCAGATACGCCGTATTCCCCAGCAGCAGCAGGTAATGCCCGTCGAACACCGCGGCGCTGGCCTCCTCATAGGCGCTTCCGCGAGCTCCCGCTCGATCGGGCCGGAGAGGCATCCCACCCCTTTGGCCGCGGACAGCAGGGTGTAAAACCGCCCCGCCGCTGTGGGTCCAGACCAGGCGATTGCCGCACAGCGCAATCGTTTCCGGCCGGTCACAGCCGACCGCGCTGCGGAGTTTTTCCACCGTGAAGGCCGCCGCCTCTCCCGCCGATACCCGGCTGGGTGTGTAGGAGGCGGCATGGAGCTCCCGCTCCTTGAATATCGCCAGGAGATCCCTTGCACCGCCAGCGCGGTCACCGGCTGAGAGGCGTCTCCCACCGTCATATAGCTGTTTTCCGGAAAGTAGAGCGGGTTGCCGGGGCGCTCCACTGCACCCGGTTGGTACCGCGGGTTCCCCTGCCAGGAACAGCCGTGCCCCTGCCCGGTGAAAACCCGGAATTTCCGCCGTACCATACCGCAAACCGCATCTGATAGAGAATCCGCCGGAACCCGCCCTCGATTTGGCGGCTGTCACCACCAGATTGTCCGCCGTCCCTTTGGCGGGGCGGCAGGGTGCCGCCGCTGTCGGTGAAATACACAGCCCGCGGCGCGGTCGCAGTGGAGCACCAAGCCTCCCTGACGGTCCCGATATCGCTTCCCGACAGAATCTCGTGGACCGTCGTCCGTCCGGTCCCGTCCGTATACGCCGCCGTGATGCGGGTGTCGTCGAGCTCCGTCTGAGGCAGATAGAACGCCGTGGCCTCCCGTCGGTGGTAAACGCCATCCGGAAATAGGGGTGGCCAGGTTATAGTCCTCAACGGCCTCCCCCCGTCACGCTCAGGTCCGACCCTCTCCGCCACTCCTTTTCCCGCGCGGCGGACAAGCGGCTTATACAGGTAATTGTCCATCCGGACAGGATACTGGTTTCGGCATGCGCCGGCAGCGCAAACATGTATCCTTCGCTGATCAGCATCAGCCCGCCGTCGAATTCCCGGTTTCCGATCAACCGCCCGAGCTCCTGCCGGTCGTATTCCACGAGCAGCGCGTTCCCCCGCTTTGTCCCGGCTCGTACGGCATCCGGACCGTCTGGGAGGTGGGCGTCACCCGTCCGTCGTAGGAAAGCACGGCCGGTGTAGTCCCATTCGTCGCCGATCCGTCCTTGTACCCGGCCGCGATCACGACCCGCCGCCTGTCGACCGCGCCGCCGTCCTCACCGGCGTATTGAATAGCGTGACATAGGCGTCCGCCTCCGGTTCGGCCGTCTGCTCCGTCCCGCAGCCGATACCCGGACGGGTGCGCAGCGCCTCCTCCTTCCACCAAAGATTGCTGCACGCCGCCAATTGGCTGTCTTCGATCATCCCGGCCTCGTCCCTCGTATTCCAGCCGCCGTCCAGCCGCGGCACGTCGAGACCCGTCCGCCGGTTCCCCTCCAGCTTGTCATACCGCATGGTGCGCCCTCCTTTACGGCAGCACGTCCAGGCGCGACGCCGTCCTGGACCCGCATGCGCGTTTCTGCCCGTACAGCGAGGCGAACAGCGCCTGGTTGTCCCCGTCGCCCATCCCTTGGGCGAGCAGCATCGCCACGCCGTAGGGCGCGATATCGGCAATGCACCGGGGCGTCAGCTCGAGAGGCTGCTCGAGCGCCGTGAGCTCCGAAAAGACCTCCCGCCGCATCCCGCCGCGGCCGGCGGCGTGCCCCGCCCACCACAGGTCGCTGTAAATCTGGTTGACGACCGGCAGCCCCCGCTTGTACAGATCCGCGTACTGCAGGGAATCGGCCTGCCCGTATATGTCGGTGTACCCGAGCAGCCGCATCGCCCGGTCGAACACCTCTTGTCCGTGGGCATCCCGTTTTGCTCCTTTCCAAGCCTCCCCATGGGAGGGGGCCGGTGTGTCCGGCCCTCCCGGGCGAAACCATAGACGAATCAGTACACGTAGGTGTAAATCGCCGAGGCCATGCTGTTTTGATGAACAGATCGTAATACAGGCGGTAGTCGAACTCCACGCGTCCGCGGAGGGGTTGTGGGCCGGATCAAAGGTGCGCACCTGCTCGGTCTTTTTCACGAGGGAAGCGGCACGGCGGGGCAGCACCAGCAGCCCGATGCTTTTGGCTGCCGTGGCGGGCTGAAATCCGCCGTCGGTCTTGCCCTCGCTGACCCCGTCATAAAAGTCGAACGCCGATTTCATCCGGCTGTCCGGTACAGGCAGGATGGCGACGCCGTTAAGAGACTTCACCTGCAGGTTTAGTTCCCCCTTGCGGAAATCCGCGACCTCCAGATGCCGGGTCAGCTCACTGCTGTTCTGCAGCCCGTCCCACATCACGGAATTGACAAACGCCACGAGCTCCTCATCGTATCCCACCTGGTTCTGCACGCTCTGGATGGCTTCCGTCAGCATACTGTAAGCTTCGCTGGCGGGGGTCCCCGTCACGGTCTGGCTCTGTCCCGCGGCATAGGCGGCGAGTTTGAGAGGCAGTACGCGTCCACCTCGGGCACGACGCGGGTGCGCACGAACTCGCCCATCACCTGGCCCGCCAGATTGGCGATGCCGGTCTCGTCATTGTCCTCCCGGTCGAGCTGGAAGGAGCGGCCCCGGTCCATCGTCAGGGTATACGGCGTGCTCGAAACTGTGATGGTGCCGGTGACAAAACCGGTATCCCGGTCATAATCGCCAAGGCCCGAAATCTCCACTTCCGGGATCAGGACCTTGTTGGCCCCCACGAAGCGGGCCCGAAGGCTGTTGTCCGCCAGAAACCCGGTCACAGTCTTCTGTCCGGCGGCCTTGTCCAGCTCTTTGGTCATGTTCTGGGCAAACTCCAAGGTATTGATACTCAATCTGCATCGATCCTTTCCATTTTCATTGTAGGGCTGTTTTCACTTGACGGCCGCCCGGAAAACGGCGGTAAAGACCTCCTGCTCCGCCGCCGGACGGTCGGGCCGGTCCCCAGCCGGCCCGCGCTGCACGCGGCGGCTTTTTCCGCGGCCTGCTTTTCCTCTTCGGCCCGGCGCCTCTCCGCCCATTCCTACCGGAGATAGGCGTCGAACAGCGGAATACCCTCCTCCACGGCCGTTTGCAGAACGGCCGCGGGCAGCTCGTCCGGCTCCCGGATAGAAGGATTCTGTATCCGCAGGGCTTCGAATTCCTCCGTCAGACGGCAAGCAGCGCTTCTTCCCGTTCCTGCTCCTCCCGCCGCCGGCGTTCCTGCATACCGTCCCGGCGGGCCTGCCAGTAGCGTGCGTACGCTTCCCTGGCCCCGGCCGGATCCCCGCCGGACTCCTCCATACACCGCCTCCCGACCTCCTTCGCCGCGCTCCGGCAGAGCTCCCGGAGCATGTCCGCTTCCGCGATCCCCTTTTCCTCGGCCAGAAAACGCCACTGCTCCTGTAGCGGAGTGTCATCCGGCATTTCAAAGGCCGGCTCCTCCCCGTCCGCCGTTCCTCCGGCCGCGGTTCTCCGCCGTTTTCCGGCCGTTCCATGGGATCGCCTGGATACTGGCTGTTCAGCTCGTCCATTTTCCCCGTCTCCTTTCCCGTCCTCTTTTTCCCGCCGGCATCCCCCTTTCCGGGAAGCCTGTCAGGCGTCCGCCGCCTCGTCCCGTCCCGGAGCCGGCTTTTTCCAGCTCCCGGATCAATCCCCCTGATGTTGGGGACCGTCCCCTTGGGCAGCCGGGTCAGATACTGTACGACGTCGATGACCTGCCGGTCGAACAGGTTGTCGAGGGTCTGGACCGACTGCACCTCGTTCCAGAGGCTCGAGGCGCCCACGTCCACCCTCACCCGGATGAGCAGGTCGCGGAAGCGCGCGGCGTCGAAGGGCATATACCAGACCCCGCCGTCAGCCTCCACCCGGAGCCGCCGCTTGCCGTACAAGTTGACCCAAAACTCCGCCCAGATCCGCGCGATGTCCTCACAGAACCGGTAATACCGGTTCTGCACCGTCTGCAGCGGCAGGGCCGCCGCCTCCCGGAGGGCGATGATGGCCGAGGTGTTGTCCGGGGCGCACCTCTCCAAGGGCGGCGCTCGTCGCCCCGGCCTGCGACAGGGTGTTGTCGATCAGGAAGCCGTGATTTGGTCGAACTGCGGGGAAAACGCGGGCGGATTGACATAGCGGATCGCCCGCTCCACATCCTCGTCCCCTCCGAAGACCTGGATCACCTGTCCCGGGTCGTTGGTCACCGGCCCGGTTACAATGTCGCCGTTAACCACCATGATCGGCATCCCCATCGTCATCACCGCCCATACCGAGGCGGTCAGCATCCGGTTGATCGCGATCTGGTTGGGGATCAGGTAAAGGGATTTCGCTGTCGCCGTAGGCGCAGTTCTGCCGCCTGTCCCAGTCGAATTTCGCGAGCGGATACAGCCGGATGCCGAGATCCCACGCCGGGCGGACCACGACGCCGCCGTCCCCGCCCGTCCCGCCGCACACCTGGATGCCCCGGATGGTGTAGCTCTCTCCCGCCTCGTCCCATTCCTTCCAGAGCCGGGTCAGGACCGTCGTTTTTCCCCCGCCATTTTCCTCTCCGCCGCCGGCATAGCTGTTCCCGGCCATATAGGCCACGTCCTGGTCGGCCCGGACCTGTTCCATATACTGCCGGGCCTTGGCCGTGTTGCCGTACACGCGGCGGATCTGCCGCCGCACCTCCTCCAGCGGCTTGCGCTGCGCGATCGGGATATAGGGCTGTTCCTGAAGCTCCCTCGAGATACGGATCCCCGAAATACACATTTTCGATATCGAGCACCTGGCAGGCGATGTCCCCCCGGACCGGCACCCTCCGGGACAAATCGGCGTACTGCCCGGTCGGGATCCGCTCGTCCCAATAGGTATAGACGATCCCGCTGCCCGAGCAATACGCGTTGCGCAGCGCTTTCCCGCAGCTCGTCGAAATTCACCCGTTCCGCCGTCACGCGGAAATAATCGGACAGCGCCGCCATCACCAGCCCCGTCTCTTCCGTGTCGGTGAGGGGGGCGGTTCCCTCCGCGCGTCCCCCGGCGCGTTCCCGGCGCAGCGCCTCCACCCGTTCCTGATCGGCTGCCGTATACGGCAGCCCCTCCGCCGAATAGCTCACCGCCACCGGCGCGGCGCCCACCATCGCCATTTTATAGTCCCCGATCCGCCTGATCACGTTGTGCCGCACCAGCGGCCGGTCCTCGCTGCAGCGGGCCCCATACCACTGGTCGCCGGCGTAGAACCGCTCATTGATCCGGTTCTGTTCGTAGAGCCCGCGCTTTCCCAGCGCGTTTTTGAACCGGACGCCCTGCCGGTATTCTTCAAAAATCTGCGCGGGCGTCGTCTGTTTGTCCAACTGGCCTCTCCCCCTGTCCCATGCATCCCTCGTCCTCATCTCGTCTCATGCCCGTCTTTCGGCGGCGTCCCGTCGTAATGCAGGAACCCCATCCAGTCCTCCCATTGCCGCCGCCGGAGCTCCGCCTGCGGATCCGGCGGCTCCATCCGCCCGGCCTCCCGCTTTCCCGGCCGTCTCCGGCGTTCGAACAGCACCCCGGCCCCGAAAAGGGCCGCCGCCAATGCGGCCCCCAGGAACCCGCCGATCATCGATACCAGCACAATCCTCCTCCTTTCTAACTCCATCCGCCCCGTACATCCTCCGGAAAAATGCCGGGGATTCCTTTTTCACCGTCACATGCCGTCCCGGATACCATACGCAGTCCTCCATCGCGTACCGCAGCGCGTCCATCAGGTGGTTGTTCCGGTCCTCCGGCCGGTTCCTCACCCCCTCCGCCGTCTCCTCGAACCGGTAGCCCGCCAGCTCCTCGAGGGTGTGGCGGCAGCGGGGATGCACGATCATGTCGTATTCCTGCAGCCGGGCGATCCCGCTCTGCACCGAATCCCGGCCCTTGTCCGCCGCCCGCAGGCGGGTGATCCCAGCCGGCGCAGCTCCTCGTTGGATTTCGGCTCCGCCGCGTCCGCCCGGATCCGCTCCTTCGCGTACCCCTTTTCCGGATCATCTCCGCGATCTCACTGTTGAGCATCCGTTTCTGATAGTGCTCGTCGTAGATATACAGCACCTTCTCCCGGGGATTTACCGCCGCCGCGATGAAAGCGGTGGGATCGTTGGTATAGCCGTAATCCAGGCCGAAAACATGGACAAAGGCCTCATCCTCCGGTGAATCCCCCGTCCCGGCAGCCTGTCCAGGTCAAAATCCTGCCGCCTCCACCGGTCGAACACCAGCCCCTCCGCCGTGCCCCATTCCCCCAGCCCGGCCACCTCATACTGCCGCGGATGCCGCTGCCGCATCTCCTCGAACACCCGGATGTCGCTCGTCCAGGAACTCTGTTGTCCCGATAGGTGCTGGTCATGGAACACGTCCGGATGCGGCCGGTCGAAAAACCGCTTTTTCAGCCAATGGGAGCCGTCCCAAGGATTAAAGGTGAGGGTCGTCTGCTTGAACAGCGGGCCGGCACCCCCCCGCGGGACCGACAGGTCCAGCCGGTCGAATTCCGCCTCGCTGTCCAGCTCATACGCTTCCCTCCACCCACACCCAGCACAGCCACCCCGCTCCACCGTCGTGGACGCGAGCTTGTTGACGTCGTCAAAGCCCCGGAACAGGATCCGCTGCCCTGTCGGCCGGTAGATGAGCTCCAGCGGGCTCTTGCAGGCCTGCCAGAGATGCTCCACCGCAGGCGCCGGATCGCCCAGCGGAGCTGGGCATAGTCGAATCCAGATGGGTCCGGTAGACCTGCCGCACCACCAGCAGATTGGCCCCCGGCATCTTCATCAGATGCAGGATGAACCAGATCGCGGCGGTGCTGGACTTTTTCGACGCCTTTCCCCCCTTGACCACCCGGTACCGCCGGCGGCACCGCCAGAACGCCCCATATCCGCCGCCCACCACCTCCGGAAGGTAAACCCGGGCCATGCCTCAGCCTCCCGCCCGGCGGCCGTGGGCCTTGAGCTGATAAAGGACATCCGCCACCTCCTCGATTTCCTCCTCCAGCACCCCGATCCGCCGGTCGAACCGGTGCATCCACTGCAGCAGCTCCTGTTTCCTGCGGACCAGCTGCATCAGCGCGGTCCGGTACTCCCTCACCATCTCGTCCAACTCCCTCCCATCCTTTCCATGTCCCGCTTATCCGGCATCGGCCCTAAACCTCCTCTTCGCCCACGAACAGCACCGGTTCCCCCGCCGGCGCCTCACCGTCCCGATATCCGGCGTATTGCTTGAGGTACAGCATATGCATATTGGCGCTGCTGCCCCGCTTCATCGCGTATTCCACCACGCTGGCGTTCGCCTGCTCATAGGCGTCCCGCAGGAGCACCCGCCAGCCCTCGCGGCCCTTTTCCCTCGCCAACCGGCAGAACTCCGCGGCATCCATATGCAGCTCGGCCGCCAGCCGCTCGACAGTCAAGGGCACGTCCTGTTCTTTTCGCGTAGGCCGCAGCCGCGCCCACCGCCTTCTCAACATCGGATGCGCGAAACCGGGGCCGTCCGCCTTTTTCACCCGTATGCCTCACCTCCCCTCTCCCTGTCTCCGGCCGATCGCCCGTGCATACGCCCGTTTCCCTCCGTGCGGATACCCTCTGACGATCACACCGGCGGGCATTTGTTGCAAAACGCAACAAATGCCGCAAAAAATAGAACCAACCCGGGTGGTTCCTGTGCTTTTTCTCCTTTTTGGCACACCTATAGTATACCATATTTTTCCACTTTGTCAAGTGCATTTTGCAACTTTTTGTGATTTCCCCTTGCGTTTTCTGCAATCTATGGTATAGTAAATAAAGGAGGGATTTACCAAAAATCCCGGATAAAGGAGCCGGACCATGGAAAAGCGACATTTTCTGACCGCCCGCCGTCTGCACGAATGCCGTCTCGCCTCGGGCGAGACGCTCGAGCAGGTCGCCGCGCTGGTCGGTGTGAACAAGACCACCGTCATGCGTTGGGAAAATGGCAACACGTCCCGCATCAGCCGGCCGGCCTTGGATTTGCTGGCCCGTCATTTCGGCGTCACGGCCGCCTGGCTCGAGGGCGAGAAAGGGGCGCTGAAAAATGCCGCCTCGGGCCGATGGATCGAGGAGCATGCCCTCCCCTACGGCGCTTTGTCGGAGGTCCCAATCCTCGGCTCGGTCCGGGCGGGATACGGCGGCGCGGTATTCGAGGAAATCACCGGGTATGAGCCGGCGCCGGCCTCCTCCCTGCAGCGGGACGAGGCCTACTTCTGGCTGACTGTCACCGGCGACAGCATGGAGCCCATCCTGTGCGAAGGGGATCTGGTCCTCGTGCGCAAACAAACGAGCGTGGACAACGGCAGCATGGCCGTTGTCCTCGTCGGGGGCGAGGAGGGCCTGGTCAAAAAAAAAATCTTCTACGGGCCGGACTGGATCGAACTGCACAGCCTCAATCCCGCCTATGCCGTGCGGCGCTTTGAGGGACCGGATGTCATGCAGGTGGCGGTTCTCGGCCTCGTCATGGAGAGCAAGCGGAAATTCATCTGACAGCCGGACAACACAGCGGGGACGTTCAAATTCCGGAATATGGAAAACACCCTTCGGAGGCGGGAATTCCCGCCTCGGGGGACGGAAGCGAAAACGGCCCTGTCCCAGCCCCACTGCCCGATGCGTCCCCACGCCTCCCCGCTCTCATCCGCAGCCGGAAAATCACCGGCGAGACCCCCGTTTGCCCAGAAAAGGAGGGCCCTCTTGACCATATGGCTTCTGATCGGCGCGGCGATCCTGCTCGTCTGTATCGCCGCCAGCCGTTTTCCGGCCGGTTCCGGCGTCCCCATGCTGCTCGTCTTTATCGCCCTTGGCATGCTGTTCGGCTCCGACGGCCTGTTCAAGATCCCCTTTTGACGATTATCCGGCTGCGGAGCAAATCTGCTCCTTCGCCCTCATTTTCATTTTGTTTTACGGTGGTTTCGGCACCAACTGGAAAGCCGCCCGGCCGGTGGCGGCCAAAGGCGATTTGCCTGTCCACCCTCGGGGGGGTGGTGCTTACCGCAGGGCTGACGGCCCTGTTCTGCCATTTCGTCCTGCGTTTCGGGCCTTTGGAAAGCTTTTGATCGGCTCGGTCATCAGCTCCACCGACGCGGCGTCTGTCTTTTTCCATCCTGCGGTCCAAAAAGCTCAGCCTCAAAGGAGGGACCGATTCCCTGCTGGAAGTGGAAAGCGGCAGCAACGACCCCATCTCCTATATGCTGACCGTCACCGCCCTCGGCCTGATGCAGGGGGACGGGCCCGCTCGGTCGTCTGGCTCCTCTTCTCCCAAATCGTGCTGGGCCTGCTTGCGGGAGGGCTCGTCGCGTTTCTCGCGGTCTTTGTGCTCAGGCGGGTACGCTTTTCAACCGATGGATTTGACGTCTTGTTCGTCGTTGCGGCCGCTGTGCTGTCCTATGCGCTCGCCTCCGCCGTCGGAGGAAACGGCTATCTCTCCGCCTACCTGGCGGGGATCCTCCTCGGCAACAGCCGCATCCCGAACAAAAAGCGCGCTGGTGCATTTTTCGACGGCATTACCGGCCTGTCCCAAATCGTGATCTTTTTCCTGCTCGGTCTTCTGGCTTTTCCCTCCCAGATGCCCGCCATCCTGCTGCCCTCGGTCGCCATCGCGCTGTTTCTCACCTTCGTATCCCGACCGGCCGTGGTTTTCGCACCCTGACACCTACCCGGGCACCTGTACGGCAGCAGCTCCTTGTCTCCTGGGCAGGGCTGCGGGGGCCTCCTCCATCGTGTTTGCCATCCTCGCGACGGTCAGCGAGGCCACGCTGAAGCACGATGTATACCACATTGTGTTTTGCGTCTGCCTGCTCTCCGTCGCTTTCCAGGGGACGCTGCTCCCTTCTTTGCCCGGCGGCTGCAGATGATCGATGCGGACAGCGATAAAATCCTTAAAACCTTCAATGATTATCAGGAGGAGGCGGAGATGCGGCTGATCCAGACCCGTATCCCGGAGGGACATCCCTGGGCGGGCCGGACGGTCGGGGAACTCGGCCTCGTGTCGGACACCCTGATCGTCCTGATCCGGCGGGTGCCGCCTCCCTGATCCCCAAGGGGGATACCCGGATCCGGACGGAAGATCTCCTCGTGCTCAGCGGCCAGGAGTATACGGGCGGGGATGACGTGGTCCTCGAGGAAATCCATATCGGAAAAGGCCATCGCTATGTGGGCAAATACCTGCGGGAGATCACGTTCCCTCACCATTCCCTGGTCATCATCATCCGGCGTGCCGACGGGAAGGTGGAGATTCCCGCGGCGCCAGCCTGGTGGAAGAGGGTGATGTCCTGGTGGTCAGCTCATACCCGGACACATTGACAGCCGCCTGCCCGAAGGGGATCCCACATAGCGGGTGCCGATCGATGCACTCTAATTTTATTCGAATAGGATGGTATGACCGCCCAAATTCCCGGAGGCAATGCCGGTATCAAAAGCCAACATCCCCCGCAAATGCACAGCGTTTTGGGGGATGTTCCCGCCATGCAGGGCCTCTCCCCGTATGGCGCGCTTCAGTTGCCGCGTACATGGCGGTTTTCCGAAAAAGCGCCTCCCCGGCCTTTTCCTCATGGCCATGGTCATGTCATAAGGGGGACGGTCCCGAAATTTTGCCTGGTCATCGTTCTTCCATATAGACCGGGAACCCTGCCTTACGGCCGCCATTGCTGACATCGGCGGCGTGGCTCCATTGCCGCGATGGCGGCGGAGGCGGGCAGGGAAGACTTGACGCGGCCGCTTAAATGGTATAAAGTAGAAGGGTATGAAACAAGCTATAGCCATTCCTGCTTTTCGGCACGAATGGCTTCCTTTGAGTATGGACGCCCTTAACACGTTAAAGGATGGATGCAGATTATGGCCCCCAAAAGCCCAGCTACGGCAACGACAGCATCCGAGCTGTATGCCGGCGGCAAATACAACAGGGACACCGGCGAAAGTTATGAGTTTTCCCTGGGCCTCAATGGCCTGGGCGCCTGCGCCACCCAGTATGCCTCCCGGTTTATGGACGTGGTGGTCCGCCGGGACGGCAAGCGGTATGACCTGCATTTTGAAAAGGGGGGAGAAGCCTGGTGGGCGGCCTGCAAAAGGTCTCCCCGCCGATGACGAAAAGAAAACCGGCACCACCATCGTCCGCTGGAAGCCCGACCTGGAGGTCTTTACCGACATCGACATCCCCACAAACTATTCACCGGGACATCCTCAACCGCCAGGCGGTGGTGAACGCCGGGGTGACCTTCCGCTTTAGGAACCAGCACGGCCGGGGCTTTGAGAGACCCTCTTCACCTACGAAAACGGCATTGCCGACTATGTGGCCGAGCTGGCCGGGCGAGGCCCCCCACACCCCCATCCAATTCTGGACCGGGGAGCGCACCGGCCGGGACCGGGCGGACAAGCCGGAATACAAGGTAAAGCTCTCCTGCGCCTTCTGCTTCTGCCCGGCCCATCATATCATTGAGCACTACCACAACTCCTCCTGGCTGGAGCACGGGGGCGCCCCGGAGAAGGCCATGCGCTCGGCCTTCCTCTCCGCCATGGACGGGTGGCTGAAGCAGAACAACAAGTACAACAAGAACGAGGCCAAGATCACCTGGCCACGACGTCCAGGAGACCCTGGTCCTCGTCACAAACTGCTTTTCTACCCAGACCAGCTACGAAAACCAGACCAAGAAGGCCATCAACAATAAGTTCGTCCAGGAGGCCATGACGGATTTTTGCGGAAAACCTGGAGGTCTTTTGCTCGAGAATCCCCAAGGCGGTGGAGACAAAATCGCGCAGGTGCTCATCAACAAGCGCAGCCGGGAAAAGGCGGAATCCACCCGCCTGAACATCAAAAAAGAGCCTGGCCGGCTCGGTGGACATCTCAAACCGAGTGCAGAAGTTCGTGGAC
>VOFE01001498.1_pt1 | contig 32000 bp, 38 predicted proteins | sample 5384071 | NCBI WGS metagenome assembly VOFE01 (sample SAMN12384724, study PRJNA508395) | human gut metagenome | isolation source: healthy gut D | host: Homo sapiens
GCAGATTGAGCATGGCAAATTGTCTCAGCAATTGCAGGGCTACGCTAAAGAAAAGGAAGCATTGCAGGCATGGGGCAACTTCGATCCGGCAGGTGTCCGGAAGTTGAAAGATGCCGGCTATGTGATCGGTTTCTATAGCTGTTCGGAAGGAAACTATAAAGAAGAATGGGAGACGGAATACAATGCGATGATCATTAACCGTATTTCTTCAAAAGTGTTCTTTGTGACCGTCACTAAAACCGGTCAGGAAGTAGATCTGGATGTAGAACAGGCCAAACTTCCCGCTTATTCGCTGGCACATCTTGAAACGTTGTATAATACAACGGAACAAGCTATTGAAGAGAACGAAAAGAAGCTGGTCGCACTTTCTGAAACAGATGTACCTTCCCTGAAGGCAGCTCTGAAAGAATTGCAGGGGCAGATTGAATTCTCTAAAGTAGTATTGAGTTCCGAACAGACTGCCGGTGACAAACTGATGTTGATTGAAGGATGGGCGCCTGCATTCAGTCAAGTGGAGATAGAGGCTTATCTGAATGACGCACATGTATATTATGAGATTACCGATCCGATGCCGGGCGATAATGTTCCTATTCGGCTGAATAATAAGGGATTCTTTGCCTGGTTCGAACCGATCTGTAAGCTGTATATGCTTCCGAAATATAATGAATTGGACTTGACACCGTTCTTTGCCCCGTTCTTTATGGTCTTTCTTCGGGCTCTGTCTGGGAGATTCCGGATATGGGGTGTTCCTGTTCCTCTGGGAGCTACGGCATACCGCTTACTGGCAAAGAAGGTAACTCCGTCAATGAAGTCGATTATTTCACTGATACAGGTATTGTCTGCTTCAACATTCTTCTGCGGTTTGCTGACGGGTACGTTCTTCGGAGCGAATATCTACGATTTGGAACTGGCCGATCGTTCAACGTCTGAAACATGCCGTCCTTGATGGATAACAATGATATGTTCCGACTATCGTTGATATTGGGAGTTATCCAGATACTATTCGGTATGGTGTTGAAGGCTGTGAATCAGACTATTCAGTTTGGTTTCAAATATGCAGTGGCGACTATCGGATGGATCATCCTGTTGGTTTCCATGGCAGTTTCGGCTTTGTTGCCGGAGGTGCTGCCGATGGGAAGTACAGTGCATTTGGTTATTCTGGGTGTCTCGGCTGCGATGATCTTCCTTTATAACAGTCCGGGAAAGAATGTTTTCCTGAATATCGGACTGGGATTATGGGATTCATATAATATGGCCACCGGTTTGCTTGGCGATGTATTGTCCTACGTTCGTCTGTTTGCCCTCGGACTTTCCGGAGGCATTTTGGCGGGAGTATTCAACAGCTTGGCAGTAGGTATGAGTCCGGATAACGTGATAGCAGGCCCGATTGTTATGGTACTGATCTTCGTGATCGGTCATGCCATCAATATGTTCATGAATGTGCTGGGTGCAATGGTTCACCCGATGCGTCTGACATTCGTGGAGTTCTTCAAGAACTCCGGTTATTAAATATTGAGAAAGAATTAAATTTAAGAATTAAACAATTAAAAATAGAATAAGATTATGGAAATGAATTTGTTTATCGCCTACATTGGCATCGCGATTATGGTTGGTTTGTCGGGCATCGGTAGTGCTTACGGAGTAACTATTGCAGGTAATGCTGCTATCGGAGCATTGAAGAAGAATGATAGTGCATTCGGTAACTTCCTGTATTGACAGCACTTCCGGGTACACAGGGGCTTTACGGTTTTGCCGGTTATTTATGTTTCAGACTATCTTCGGTATTTTGACTCCTGAAATCACTGCGATCCAGGCATCAGCAGTTCTTGGTGCAGGTATTGCTTTGGGATTGGTTGCTTTATTCTCGGCTATCCGTCAGGGACAAGTTTGTGCAAACGGTATCGCAGCTATCGGCCAGGGACACAACGTGTTTAGTAATACGTTGATTCTTGCCGTATTCCCGGAACTTTACGCAATCGTTGCTTTGGCTGCTACATTCTTGATGGGATCTGCATTGGCTGCGTAATCAGATTAGTTTTTTTATAGGCGGTTATTTCCTGTTTTTATGGAAATATTTAATGTAAGGCAGAATAAAAATATTTATTATTGCAAGCTGATATCAGTATTTTTGTGAAGATTGTTAGGGCAAAATGATTGAATGTTAATTCAGAAACTGTCTGAATAACATTTTTGCAAAAAAACTTTATTTTTTCATTGAAAATATGTACCTTTTGCGACCGAATAAAAAGAGTTTTAATTATTATATGGTAAAAGATTTATTAACCCCCGATTATATCTTCGAGTCCAGCTGGGAAGTATGTAATAAAGTGGGGGGATTTATACAGTGTTGTCCACTACGGGCCAAAACACTGCAGGAAGCATTCAAAGACAAAGTCTTTTTCATAGGACCCGATTTTTGGGCAGGAAAGGAAAACCCTTTGTTCAGTGAAAATGAGAATCTTTGTGCGGCATGGCGTGAACATGCTTTGAAGAAAGATGGACTGAAAGTTCATGTGGGGCGCTGGAATATTCCGGGAGAGCCTATCGTTATATTGGTGGATTTTTATCCTTTCTTCTCTAAAAGAAATGAAATATATGGCCGGATGTGGGAGAATTTCAAAGTCGATTCACTTCATGCTTATGGAGATTACGACGAAGCGTCTATGTTTTCTTATGCAGCCGGAAAAGTGGTTGAAAGCTTTTATCGTTTCAATTTGACCGAAAATGATAGAGTCATTTATCAGGCACATGAATGGATGACAGGTATGGGCGCCCTTTATTTGCAGAAAGCGGTACCCGAAATAGCTACTATTTTTACTACTCACGCTACTTCTATAGGCCGGTCTATCGCCGGAAACAATAAACCTCTTTACGATTACTTATTTGCTTATAATGGTGACCAGATGGCTCGTGAACTCAATATGGAGGCAAAGCATTCTATTGAGAAGCAGACTGCGCATCATGTGGATTGCTTTACTACGGTTAGTGAAATTACCAACAATGAATGCAAGGAGTTGTTGGACAAGCCGGCAGATGTGGTGTTGATGAATGGGTTTGAGGATGATTTTGTTCCGCAAGGCCGTACGTTTACCGCCAAGCGTAAGAAAGCTCGTGCTGCGATGTTGAATTTGGCTAATAAATTGCTGGGCTTGACGATGAGTGATGATACTCTTATTGTGGGCACAAGCGGTCGTTATGAGTTTAAAAATAAAGGTATCAATGTCTATTTGGAGTCTTTGAACCGATTGACCCGTGATAAAAATTTGAAAAAAGAGGTGCTGGCATTTATTAATGTACCAGGTTGGGTGGGGGACCCTCGTGAAGATTTGGTGGAACGTTTGAAAAGCAAAGAAAATTTCACAACTCCGTTGGAGTGCCCGTTTATCACACATTGGTTGCATAATATGAGTCATGACCAGGTACTTGATATGATGAAGTATTTGGGAATGTCTAATTCGGCGGAATCTAAGGTAAAAGTAATATTTGTACCTTGTTATCTGGATGGAAAGGATGGCATCTTGAATTTGGAATATTATGATTTGGTGTTGGGGAATGACTTGAGTGTTTATCCTTCCTATTATGAACCTTGGGGGTATACACCATTGGAAAGTGTAGCATTCCATGTACCTACTATAACAACTGATTTGGCCGGATTTGGTTTGTGGGTAAATTCGTTGAAGGGTAGATACTGTGAGTTGAAAGATGGTGTGAAAGTTATCCATCGCTCGGATTACAACTATTCTGAAGTAGCGGATGTTATAAAGGACACCATATCGGAATTTTCGGGATTGCCGGAAAATGTAATCAAGACTATGCGTAAAAATGCGGCGGACATTGCGGAAAAGGCATTGTGGAAGCATTTTATCAAGTATTATTATGAAGCTTATGATGTGGCATTGCATAATGCACAGAAAAGCGTCAGTTGTTATGAATAGCTAATTAATTATTAATAAATAATTTGAGAGACATGAAAATCAAAGTAAGTAATGCGAATACTCCTAATTGGAAGGAAGTTACAGTAAAATCACACATTCCCGAAGAACTGAAGAAGTTGGAGGAAATGGCTCGTAACATCTGGTGGGCATGGAATTACGAAGCAACAGACCTGTTTAGAGATTTAGATCCTGCGACTTGGAAAGAAGTGGGGCAGAATCCCGTTGCTTTATTGGAACGTTTGAGCTATGAAAAGCTGGAAGCGTTAGACAAGGTGATTGTGAGAGAATGAATGAAGTTTATACAAAATTCAGAGATTACATGGATGTGAAGCCGGATGAGAAACGTCCGTCTGTAGCTTATTTCTGTATGGAGTATGGTTTGACACATGTTTTGAAAATCTATTCCGGTGGTCTGGGTATATTGGCCGGTGACTACTTGAAAGAAGCATCAGACAGTAATGTAGATAGTGTGCGGTTGGCTTCTTGTATCGTTATGGATATTTTAGCCAGAGCCTTTCAATGGATGGTCAGCAGATTGCTAACTATGAATCACAGAATTTCGGTAGCCTGCCTATTGAACGTGTAATGGATGAAAACGGACAGCCGATGGTGGTCGATGTTCCTTATTTGAACTATTTCGTTCATGCATATGTATGGAAGGTAAATGTAGGACGTATTCCTTTGTATCTGCTGGATACTGATAATGAAATGAACAGCGAATTTGATCGTCCTATCACTTATCAGTTGTATGGTGGAGACTGGGAGAACCGTTTGAAACAAGAAATCTTGCTAGGTATTGGTGGTGTGTTGCTGTTGAAGAAACTGGGCATTAAGAAAGATGTTTATCATTGTAATGAAGGACATGCTGCTTTGTTAATGTGCAGCGTTTGTGTGATTATGTAGAAAGCGGGCTGACATTTGACCAGGCTTTGGAAGTAGTTCGTTCTTCTTCTTTATATACGGTTCATACTCCGGTTCCTGCGGGGCATGACTATTTTGATGAAGGCTTGTTTGGAAAATATATGGGTGGTTATCCACAGCGTATGGGGATTTCTTGGCAGGATTTGATGGACTTAGGTCGTATTAATCCGGGTGATGCAGGCGAACGTTTTTGTATGTCTACATTTGCTTGTAATACTTGTCAGGAAGTAAACGGTGTAAGCTGGCTGCACGGCAAAGTTTCTCAGGAGATGTTCTCTGGAATTTGGAAAGGCTATTTTCCTGAAGAAAGTCATGTAGGTTATGTGACTAATGGCGTTCACTTCCCGACATGGAGTGCTACTGAATGGAAGAAACTATATGCTAAGCATTTTGCTCCTAACTTCCTGGAAGATCAATCTAATGAGAAAATTTGGGAAGCTATTTATAATGTAGCCGATGAAGAAATCTTGGGAAACCCGTATGGCTTTGAAGCACAAATTGGTTGACCATATTCGTAAGCAGTTCAGTGAAAGCTGGTTGAAGAATCAAGGTGATCCTTCACGCATTGTTTCTCTGATGGAAAAGATTAATCCAAATGCCTTGTTGATTGGTTTTGCCCGTCGTTTTGCTACTTACAAACGTGCACATCTGCTGTTTACTGATTTGGAACGTCTGTCTAAGATTGTGAACAATCCTGATTATCCGGTACAGTTCTTATTTGCAGGTAAGGCTCATCCACATGATGGTGCAGGTCAAGGGTTGATCAAGAAGATTGTGGAAATTTCCCGTCGTCCGGAGTTCCTGGGTAAGATCATCTTCCTGGAAAACTATGATATGCAGTTGGCACGTCGTCTGGTTTCCGGTGTTGATATCTGGTTGAATACTCCGACTCGTCCGTTGGAAGCTTCCGGTACATCAGGCGAGAAGGCTTTAATGAACGGTGTTGTTAACTTCTCTGTATTAGACGGATGGTGGCTGGAAGGCTACCGTGAAGGAGCAGGATGGGCGTTGACTGAAAAACGTACTTACCAGAATCAGGATCATCAGGATCAGCTGGATGCTGCTACTATTTACAGTATTCTGGAAACTGAGATCCTTCCGTTGTATTATGCACGTAATAAGAAGGGATATTCTGAGGGCTGGGTTAAAGTAGTGAAGAACTCCATTGCTCAGTTGCTCCTCACTATACAATGAAACGTCAGTTGGATGATTACTATAATAAATTCTACAACAAGTTGTCTAAACGCTTCCAGATGTTGTTGCTGACGACAATGCAAAAGCGAAAGAAATTGCTGCATGGAAAGAAGAAGTGGTTACTAAATGGGATTCCATTGAAATCGTTTCATGCGACAAGGTAGAAGACCTAGCTAGTGGTAATATTGAAAGCGGAAAAGAATATACTATTACTTACGTGATAGACGAGAAGGGCTTGGATGATGCTATGGGTATTGAATTGGTAACTACTTATCACGAATGCCGACGGCAAACAGCATGTTTATTCGGTAGAGCCAATGTTCAGTAATTAAGAAAGAAGGCGACTTGTATACATTCCAGGTTAAACAGAATAAGATACCTTGTCGGATGTTGTGCCATCCTAAATTGGCACAAAATAAAACGGATTTGTGGCATAACTATTTGAACACGGTGGCACAAGTGTGACAACGGTATGGAAAATTGTTTCTTTCATTTGTTATTTTACAGCTTCATTGCAATTTTTAGCTTGAAGTTCTTCTCCGTGAAGACCACGGCAATGATAGTGCCGTCGCCGTCAATCAGCACAGTGTGAGGAATGCTGTTTACTGCATAAAGCTGTGCACCTTCGCTTTGCCAGAATTTCAGGTCGGACATTTGCGGCCAAGTCATATCTAGCTTCTTGATTGATTCTTTCCATGCGGCACCATCCTGGTCGAGCGATACGCCAACGATTTCGAAGTTTTTGCCTTTGTATTGAGCGTAAGCTTCCTACAAGATTTGGCATTTCACGACGACAAGGACCACACCAACTAGCCCAGAAGTCAACCAGTACCACTTTACCTTTACCTGCATAATCAGACAGTTTCACTGTCTTACCTTCCGGAGTCTGCATTTCGAAATCAATGAATTGAGTACCTACAGCAGTCTTCTTCTGCTTTTCGGTCAGCTCCTTAACTTTTACGATTGTTTCGTCGTTTTGGAAGTTAGCCGGGATTTGTTCCAGTAATGCAGCGTTCTCAGCAGTAGAGTTGTTGTAGAAGGTCTGTTTGAACAAGAATACGCCTACCGGGTTGGTGATGTTTTTCTGTACTCCTTCTTTGATTACTTTGTCGTATTCTTCTTCCAGCTGTGCACCCTCTTTTTGCTTGGCCTCTTTCTGCTCGTCACTTAAAGAAGAGTCGCCCATCGCTTCATAAATAGCGTTCATTCTTTTTGCTGATATCGTTGATTTGAGTTCTGATTTCCTGGTATGCATCGTTGTTGGGAGTACCGGTTACAGCGTCATTATCCTTTGTCAGAGCAATGTTTATTTTACCGTTTTCCAGGAAGAAATCGATCATACGGTTCTCCGTTTACTTCGCAAGTGACATAACGGCTACTACAGAATCCTGCGTACCTTCAAAGGTAAAAGTTCCTTTGGTGATAACGGCTGTATCTAGTTTGGTCAGATTTCTACCATTGGCTTCCTGAAGATAGACGGTGTCACCATCGCTTGCGCCTTCTACTGTACCTGTGATAATGTATCCGGCTTTGTTTCCCGTACAAGCTACCATCCCCAACGCTGCCGTCGCAATAACTAAATAAGTTAACTTTTTCATGCTTTTGTAAAATTAGTGAATAAATATTTATGCAAAGATAGATTTTTTTTCTGTCTGCCATCGAAAAACACTGTTATATTAGATTAACACGTAGGTGGAAATCGCAGAAATGTGTACCTTTGCAGCCCAAACTTTAGTATGAATATGCAAGAAGACAAATCCATCATTGAGGTTAGCCATGTCTCGAAGTTTTTTGGGAAAACAGCATTTTGTAACTCTGAATTCGAGTTTGGGGCCGGTCCTTCCGGTTGCGGGAAAACGACATTGTTGCGTCTCATTGCCGGTTTTCAGACAGCTTCGGAAGGCGAAATCCGAATTTCGGGTAAGGAAATCACACAGACTCCTCCCCACAAACGTCCAGTTAACACGGTATTCAGAAATATGCTCTGTTCCCACATTTGAATGTGTTCGACAACATCGCCTTCGGCCTGAAGCTGAAGAAACTTCCTTCCGCCACGATCGGCAAGAAAGTGAAACAGCGTTGAAAATGGTTGACGGACTATGAGGATCGTGATGTGGATTCCCTTTCCGGCGGACAGCAGCAACGTGTGGCTATCGCTAGAGCTATCGTCAACGAACCGGAGGTGCTCTTGCTGGACGAGCCGCTGGCTGCTCTTGACTTCAAGATGCGTAAAGATATGCAGATGGAGTTGAAGGAGATGCATAAGACATTAGGAATCACCTTCGTGTACGTCACGCATGATCAGGAGGAAGCTTTGACGCTGAGCGACACAATTGTCGTAATGAGCGAAGGAAAAATACAGCAGATCGGGACACCTGTGGACATTTATAACGAACCGATCAACTCCTTTGTAGCCGACTTTATAGGCGAGAGCAATATTCTGAACGGACTAATGATACAGGACAAGCTTGTGCGTTTTGCAGGAGTGGAGTTTGAATGTGTGGATGAAGGTTTCGGTGAAAATATGCCGGTAGATGTTGTGGTCCGCCCGGAAGACATTTATATTTTCCGAGATTCGGAGCCGCCATGTTGACCGGGGTACGGTAACCTCATCCATCTTTAAAGGTGTGCATTATGAGATGATGGTGCAAAGGCCCGAACGGATACGAAGTTCATGGTACAGGATTATCACTGTTTCGAAGGCGGGCAGAGAGGTCGGGTTTGCTGATCAAACCATTTGATATCCATATTATGAAAAAAGGAACGTGTATGCAATACGTTTGAAGGAGAGCTGGCAGATGGAACGCATGTGGAATTTCTGGGCTGTACGTTCGAATGCCGAGAGGTATCTGACATTGAGCCAAATACGCAAATGTGAAAGTCGAGGTAGATTTTGAAAGGATGTCATTCTTCAGGATAATGAAGAAGGACGGTACATTGACCGGCGAGGTGAAATTTATCCTCTACAAAGGCAACCATTATCATCTGACGGTGTTTACCGATTGGGACGAAGACATCTTTGTTGATACGAACGATGTTTGGGACAATGGCGATCGGGTAGGAATAACGATCGCCCCGGAAATAAATTGTAAAAAATCGATAAAAAGGAAAAGGAAGTGATCAGAAGAGGTTTTTTTTTTTTTTATCACGTAAGAACTGGACGATTCCTTACATTATTTTTTCTTGCCATCTTTGTCGTGATACCGTTGTTTTTGATCGTGGTTTATGCGTTTACAGATGCCGACGGAGCGTTCACTTTTGCCAATTTCCGTAAGTTTATGATCCATCCCGAAGCGATAAACACATTTGTGTATTCGATTGGCGTGGCTATTATCACAACACCGTGGTATGTATCTTATTGGGATATCCTGCTGCCTGGATATTCTGAGCCAGGCAGCGGTTTGAATACGTTCCCGACGATGGTCGTTTTGTTTATCCTTCCGATGTGGGTCAATATCCTGATCCGTACGTTGGCTACCGTGGCTTTGTTCGATTTCATGAACCTGCCGTTGGGAGAGGGGGCGTTGGTTTTCGGTATGGTGTACAACTTTCTGCCGTTCATGATCTACCCGATTTATAATACGCTCCAAAAGATGGACCGCAGCTTGATAGAGGCGGCGCAGGACTTGGGGGCGAATCCGTTTCAGGTCTTTATGAAAACGATTCTGCCTCTTTCGATGCCCGGGCGTGATGAGCGGGATCGTCATGGTGTTTCATGCCGACGGTTTCGACGTTTGCCATTGCCGAATTGCTGACGATGAACAACATCAAACTCTTCGGTACTACGGTGCAAGAGAATATCTATAACAGTATGTGGAACTATGGAGCGGCACTTTCTCTTATTATGCTGTTGCTGATTGGTGCTACTACCTGTTCTTTACAGATGATAAGGACAGTGCTTCTAACGAAGGAGGTGGGCTATGGTAAAGAAAATTTTTGGCAAAAGGGATATTTGTGGATATTGCTGTTGTTGCTGTATTCCCCTATTGTGATTATTGTGATCTATTCCTTTACCGAAGCCAAAGTATTAGGTAACTGGACCGGATTTTCTACCAAAATTATTAGTTCGCTGTTTTACAGGAGGGTGCATCATTCGTTGATGAATGCCTTGTGGAATACGTTCGCCATTGCCTTGATTGCAGCTACCGTATCTACTTGCTGGGCAGTATTACGGCAATCGGTATATTCAATTTGCGATCCCGGCCCGTAAAGGCGAATGAGTTTTGTCAATAACATTCCGATCTTGAATCCAGATATCATTATTGGTATATCCTTTATTCTTGCTGTTCGTATTTTGGGTTTCCACAAGGATTCACGACGGTCGTGCTGGCGCATATCACGTTCTGTACTCCGTATGTGGTGTTAAGCGTGATGCCGCGCTTGAAAAAAATGAATCCGAATGTCTACGAGGCGGCGTTTGATTTGGGGGCGACTCCGTTCCAGGCCTTGCGCAAGGTGATCTTGCCGGAGATTCGTCCGGGCATGATCAGCGGCTTTATACTTGCTTTTACGCTTTCAATCGATGATTTTGCCGTGACCATCTTTACGATTGGTAATGAGGGACTGGAAACCCTATCCACCTTTATCTATGCGGATGCCCGGAAAGGGGGACTGACACCGGAGTTGCGTCCGCTGTCAACTATCATTTTCGTGACGGTGCTTGTCCTTTTGATTGTGATTAATAAACGGGCGGGAAAAGAAGCAAAAGACTAATGGAGAAAAGCAGGAAATGAATAAACTGATTACAATAATAGAGAGTTGCCTCTTTCTTTTGACTTTCATGTCTTCATGCAATCGTACGGATGAGGAGCGCAGTCATATTCTGAAAGTCTACAATTGGGCAGACTATATCGACGAGGATGTCTTGGCCGAATTTCCCGCTTGGTACAAGGAGCAGACCGGCGAAGATATCCGGATCATCTACCAGGTGTTCGATATCAATGAGATCATGCTTACCAAGATCGAACGGGGGCATGAAGATTTCGACCTGATCTGTCCGTCCGAATATATAATCGAACGGATGTTGAAGAAAAACCTTCTTGTCCCGATTGACACGAATTTTGCAATTCTCCCAACTACATGAACAATGTGATAATGCGCCGTTTATATCCGTGAACAGATTAATAAGCTGAGTCAGCCGGGTGAAAACGACCGACTATGTCGTCCCTTATATGTGGGGAACGGCTGGGATTTTGTATAACAAGCAGTTCGTGGAGGAGAAAGAGGTCGAAAGCTGGGAGTGTCTTTGGGATTCGAAGTTCAGAAACAAGATATTGATGAAAGACAGCTATCGTGACTCCTATGGTACGGCCATTATCTACGCCCATGCGAAGGAACTGGAAGATGGGACCGTGACGGTCGAGCAACTGATGAACGACAATTCTCCCGAAGCGATCGCCATAGCCGAAGAACTTCTGAAAAAGATGAAACCCAACATTGCCGGCTGGGAAGCCGACTTCGGCAAGGAAATGATGACGAAAGGCAAAGCATGGCTCAATTTTACCTGGAGCGGCGATGCGGTCTGGGCGATGGACGAAGCGGAGGCTGTCGGGGTGGAACTGGACTATGAAGTGCCCCGAGAAGGCAGCAATATCTGGTATGACGGCTGGGCGATCCCTAAATATGCCCGTAATCCGGTGGCTGCCAGTTACTTTATCTGCTTTCTTTGCCGTCCGGACGTCGCGTTACGGAATATGGATATAAAAGGAGACAATCTGGGGGTAGGTATTACTATTCTGATTTTTGTAGTCGTAGCTTTGATGAGCGGATGGATGATTTATAAGAGATGGCAGCGTTACAATCGTCGGAAACAACAGAACCGCAGAAGCAGAAGAAAGAGAAAAAAGAATGTGAAGCGGTAAGCTAAAACACCCGGTAGTAAGCGGTGGATGATAAACGGATGATACGGTTGGAACCGGGCATCGTTTGTCATCCACCGTTTTTTTATCCTGCTCTTTTCATGGAACGGATGATGTCTTTCGTCTCTTTGTCTACACGCAGAGATTCAATGATTTTCTGCAATGATTTATTGTAGGTCCAGTTATCCAGCCTGCTCTGTTGGAGATACTTCATTGTTTTATCCGGAAATTTAATGAAACAGATTGATATCATCCATGCCATTGCCATACGTGCATAGTAGGCCCCGTGTGTAAATCGGTCGGCATATGCCAGCAATGAATCGATATGCTCCTCATCTACATAATGAAACAGCATCACGATTCCGAACCGGAGCTGATACTCTTCTTTTGATTCCAGATAAGGCTGGACAAACTGCCATATCGTTTCTTTTCCTTTTTTCCGTGCCGCTGTCTTCAGTTCGCCGGAGAAAATGTCGCATACAGCCCAGTTATTGATTCGCGGGACGAAGAGGCGAATGTATTTGATTCGTTCTTCCGGTTCCATCTTGGCACGTCCGATCACCATTCCCTGTAGCATTGTCTCTTCATAATACTGTGTATCGGTTGCTTCAACGAATGTCCGCCAGTCTTCTTTCTTGGCTATTTCTTTAGCCATTGTTCTGAGTTGCGGGATACGTACGCCGAGAATATTATCGGCACCGGGAATTAAAGAAGAATGAAATTCCCTGTATGTAGGGTCTTCCAGCGTTTTGCAGCTCGTTTCGGACGTTTTCTGTTGTTGTCATTAGAGTAGATTTATTATTTATGCAAATATAAAAAAAGAGTGTGGTTTCTTTATGCAGCCACACTCTCTTTTGTCTTTATTCTATAAATAATGAAGCAGTCACCCTATTTCTTAGTCATATCAAAAGAAAATGTGGTAGCCGGAAATGTATCAAATGCTTCTTCGTTTACCGTAACTTCCGTTGCCTGAATAGCAAACGTTAGTTTCTGTCCTTCGTAAGCGTATTTGCCTTTCTCGTCTGCTTTGATTGTTACTTTCACGGTGAGTTTGGGAGTCTCTTCTTCTCCTTCTGCTTTTACTGACGGCTGCTCCATTGCGATTTCCAATACCAAGGGTTCAGGTGACATTTGAAGTAAGATGTTATCTTTATTGTCGTTGAAAGGCTGCCTGATAAGGGATTTTGTATTCTATATCTCCCACAGCTTTAATGATGGCTTCGGCAGCCTCCGGATCTGTGATAATGCTTTTGATCAGACCATCTACCGGAAATTTGCTGATTAAAATATGGTTATCTTTCAATTCGGCATTTACGGCGACTCCTTCCTCCGTTTCATTCCCTGTACTTTCCATTGGGGAGCAACAGATGTTGTCTGCATTTTACCGGAGTAGGTTCCTTCTACATCTTTGATGGAATATACCGGAATACTTTCGTCATCATCACTGCTACAGGAACTAAAGGTGCTTGCCAGCCCCAACGCCATTACCAATAAAACAAAACGACCAAGACAACATACTTTTTTCATTTCAGTTAAAGTTTTCATACTGTTAAACAAATTAGATTATTAATTCTCAAAATTAAGGTGTACGTACATAGAGTAAATACCGGGAATCACGGAATACTGCATCATGAAAATAAAAAAGAAAAAGGTACTCCCGCCGGTTTCTCCGTCTAAATCGTGCCGGGTACCTTCAGACCTGTTTTAAATGTCTGTTTTATTCAGAATATTTTTTTCTGATTGACTCTCTTGGAGTAATTCCGAAGTATTCTTTATACCTGTTGCGGAAGTTTTTCAGATCTTTCAGCCCAATCATTTCCGGTATTATGCTGACCGGATACTTTCCGCTTTCCAATAACTCATGTGCTTTCTCCATGCGAATGGCTTCGATGAAGACGTTGGGAGCTTCACCGGTCAGTGACTTCCATTTGTTATAGAATTTGGTTCTGCTCATTCCCAGGTGTGAAGCTATTTCATCTATTGTCAGGTTTTCCTTCTCTATTCCAGAACATAATCTTTTTGCTTCATCAATCAGTGACTTCCTGACATCTTCAAGAGTCTCCATGCCGGTCTCGGCAGACTGTACCTTCAAGAATTGTTCTCCGAACACTTTGTGGAGGAATGCTTTTCTCAAAAGGCGGCTGTTTCTGATAAGAACGGAAATCTCTATCTTTAAATCTTCCACGTGAAAGGGGGTGTGCATAAATGTATCTGCTAATGAAGCTTCCCTTTTGTTGCGTTGATCCACATCGATATGCGATCCGTAAAGAATAACCGGTATGATCGATGTCTCTTTAGAAGTCTTCAATCTTGAAGAAAGTTCATCACCACCCATTCCATGCAGCACTGTGTCACATATCAGCAGGTCCGGATGTTCTTTTTTTATACACGCCAATGCTTCCTGTCCATTATTAAAGCTTCTTACTATATATTTCTCCGACAGACATGTTTCCAGATAGAACCTGAAATCGTCATTACTATCCGCCAAAACTACGACCGGTCGGGACGAACTTCTTTTCTGCGTACCTTTGTGGAATAAAGCATCGGTCTTTTCCTCTTCCACATTCTTTTCGATGTGAACAAAAGTAGTGCCCGGATGCGTTCTCACATAAACATTTCACAGGAAAGCGTAATGCGATAGTCTGGCATGAATGGTTAATCAGTATTTCTCCGTTACATAGCTCAATCAGCCTTTTGCATAGAGTGCTTTTGGCGAAATGATATCTGGATTCCGTTTTCTGTTTAAGAAGATGCTTTGTAGAACATTTGTAACACTTCATCAGATTGCTGCTTTCGGTATGAGTAGTGCTGATTTCCCAATATTTGTTGCATAAAGATGCATTTAAAAGTAATGTTTTTTGATGGCTCAGAATGATCTATTGCATTCTTGATAAACTTCTCAATAACGGGAGAAATTTTACTTTTATCTATCCATACGCTGGCATATTTAAACTCCGTCCGGATTTCTAATTTTACCTGTTTACTTGTCGCATGATCTTGTAGAGAAGAAATTCTGCTATTAAGGAAATTTCCTAGTTCATATTCTGCAAAATTCATTCTTTTGGAATAGATGAATAGTTGTTTCATATCCATTAGCCTGGCTAAATGTTCGTTGAGGCAATCTATGTTGCGGATGGCCAATGACAGATCCTTTTTGATACTGTCAGGACAATCATTGTTGCAGGCTGACTTCAGCGGAGTGTGAAGTGATGTGACCGGAGTACGGATATTCTGGAAAGAATCTATAAAGTATTGATTTTCTTCTTTTAAGAAATTGCGATTTCTTTCTTCATGGTAGAGTATGAGAATACGAACCAATACAATAAAAACACTCCTGCTACCGAAAATAAAATTGAGAATAATTCTTTTGATAGTTATTTGCAGCTGTGAATATGGAAGCGGATAATGACGTTATAATTAAATATCTCATATTTATTTGTTTTATAGTAACGTCACTTGGACTGTAAACCGGTCTATTCCTCCTTCTGAGTTTAAAACGAAAAATGCACAGTATTATAGTCTTATGATTGTATATCAATAAGTTCAAATAACATGATCTCAAAATTAGTTGTTCTTTGAAGGTTGATAATGGGAATGTGTAGTATATATGTAGAGTTTTAATTCTAATGCTTAAACTCTTTCTAAAGGAATGGTGATTTTCCTCAAGTAACAATAATTATTTGATTGTTTTTTATTGATTATATATGTTGAATAGTTTATTCGAAATATGGTAGGACAGGAGGTGGTCTTGTCTTGTGTTGGGTACTTTTGGAATATTTTCCATTAAGTACCAATTTAGATTTTCTCATTTGTAGGTAATAGGATAATATATACGCATTTTTTTATAATAAGGTATTGCTTGCTTTAATGAGGTAAAGATACGCCTTAGTTATAAAAAATTGATATAATATTTGATTAAAAATGAATACTTATCACTTTTGGTGTTATATTTACGATAAAAGGGATGAAAAACTTGTATATTTTTAATACAATGTTATATTTATTGTTCTATGAAAAATATGGGTAATCGTAATGAATGGTATACCTGTAATTAAAATAGTGTTAAAATAGAAGGCAGTAGGACCGAAAGCTACTATTGAACCCTTTGTTTGCAAATTGGCGGTGAGTGCCGATAAAGTAGATTTTAGTGAGGTCGTTCTAAAAAAGTATACTTGATAAATAGGTATAATGCTGTGCATGTTTTCCTATATTTATCAGGTTCATTTGAAGTATTCTACTGTATGAATTAAAGAGTTTTGGTTATCTATTAATGGTCTAGTGTTTATGTTTTATCCTGTTACAGTTGTATATCTATTGGGATGCACAACAGTAACCGGGTTGTAGCACAGGTCTGTCTGTCCGGTTGCTCAACTGTAACTTCATAGTCTCTTTATGATTGGATAGGGGATGCGAAGAAAAGTGCAGTTTAGGTTGGAAAAAAGGTGAAAAGTATATAGATGTTTTTTGTAAACTTATAGAAAAAAGTATGCTTTTTGAGGGCTAAAGTATTGATTAGTAGTGCTGTGATATTTTTGTTTCTCCCCTTATAATAATTAGATTAGATACAAAATGTCACAGCATTCATCTGATAATCCTCGGTTGCTACTTCTCTTTTTTTAGCCCATTACTTTCCCACCAGTTAATTATATGAGCGTTGGAAGAGTAAATAGCTTCCGGAGGATGATCAATTAAATAAAGCCCGTATATTATTTTATTAGAGAATGGTACACGAATTTCTCAGAATTGTTTATTCTTTGTTTTTCTGTGTTACTTCGATACCGTCCGGCCACATAACTTTAGAATGGGCTATTGCATCATTACCATTGCCTGTTTGATCTATCGCTTTATCGCCTTCTCCTTCATTAAATTTCCAATAAGCACACAAACCGGGTGTGGTAGGCTCTACACTGTACATATTCTGATAGATTTCTTCTTGTGTACGGGCTACGTTCCAAATACGTGCCTCGCAAATTTCACCATCAAGTTGGCGGAGAAATACATCAGGTTCATCATAAGAGTGACCTATCTTGAACATGTAGGCCTGTTTCTCACGTTCTTGTTTACCCAGATTGATCGGTGTACCGTTACCATAATCTTCGATGCGACTCTGTTCCTTGCCATCTACATACATAATAGCAGTTTTATGTTCTGTATCGTAGGTCACAGCTACATGATACCACTCATTTGCCTGCAGCAGTTTGTTGTTACTTGGATTGGGGAATTTTACATCACCGGGACTTGAGAATTGTAATTGTTGACGTGGGAAACCGGCATCTCCGATGCGGAACAAACAGTATTGTTCTATACCCATGATAGTGGAAATATCTCTTTCAAACTTGTTCACACGGATAATGGCTTCAAATGTCAATTGTGCCATATTGTTCACAACTGAAGCAGTAGGACTTCCGAAATCAAAACCGGGCACTTCGAAGTAGTTATCTTTTAAGCTGGCAGCGGTAGTTATGGCACTGGAACGGCGTATCACGTAACAGATTGTTCTGGAGCCTCCTAGAATACTCATTCCATTTGAAGCTTGGTCGATGGTGACAGGTAACAAATAGCCTGCGTCAATTTCCAGGTCGGTGAGAGATGAGAAATCAATGGTGATAGGTTTCGAGGTGATTTCACCCTTTGGGATAACGACTTGTTCTGCCGAAAATTTGTAATGCCTGGAGTCAAGTACTGTAAACTTGGTTCCGAGGCGGGCGTTGTAAATGTCAGCGAGTGACGGCTCTGCTTTGAAATTAACATTGATATCTGCATCTGTAGGAAATGCGAGTACAGCCGAGATTTCTTTCTTTCCGTCTGCAATTGTCCGGTTGAAAGTAAAGTTGCTAACATCTTGCAATTCGGCAGCGTCAATGTAGACAACATTGTCGAAAGGAGAGGCATTGTTGTAGTCTTTGTTGTCGCAACTCACTGCCGATAGCAACGTGGCTAAGGTGATGCCTGCAAAAGAGGCAGTCGACAAAGCGTTTCGAAAGATTCTTTTTGTTTTCATGCGATTCTTGTTTTTTAGTAATTAGATTAATTCTTTATATATGGTGATATTAATTTCGTTCTTTATTGATTCTTTTTTTATAGTCCTTGGACTTTTATGAGACTTTAGATTTTATAGTTTGGGTCATTGGCCGGTATATTTATTATCTAAGTTTATGCTTTTTCTCGAAAAAACAGGTGTTACGCTTTTTATCTTTATGGCAAAATATTCTTTTTGATTGCTTATATAATATGAAGAAAAGACTGGGAGTGTTCCTGTAAGAGTGTTGTTTCTTATGCAACACTCCCAGTTCTTTTTTTATCCGACGCAATGCCTGCTTTAGCATACTTTTAAAGAGGCATTGCGCCAGATTGTATTACACCTTAATTAGTAGTTCTTCGAATATGAAGTACCGGTATAGCTTACTGTCCTTCCTCCCCATACATACGGAGCGAAACAATTCATAGTTCCTGAACAATCATAATTGCGGAGATTGAACGACATAACGGCACCATATCCGTTATAGCTGCTTGCACAATTCTGGATTTGATCACAAGTTGGCCAACCACTGGTATAGTGCAATGACAGTTTTGCCCATTTGCTCTTTGGAAGTCCTGAAGGCGGATTAGAACTGCAACCGAAGTTCGGCCACATGTAACTGATAGCATTCATGGTAGTCTGGTTAAAACCTGTATAACCACCGTAATCAAATGCTGTAATCAACTTGTCCGGTAACAACTCACGCACTTTCTGAATGAGCAGACCAAAGTTGTTGGTACTTGGTGTGGGAGTACCGGATATCTTTCCATATTCGGCATATTCATCATCGAAATCCACACCGTCCAAACCATAGGTTGTGACACAGTTGGCTACTTGATATGCGAAATCATTGAGTAGTGAATCTCCCGCAGCTATATTTTTATTAGTAAGATTAGCAAATCCGACTCCCGTGTGGTCGCCGAGCAATCCGAGTAACACCTTAATTCCTTTATTCTGTAACGGCTTCACTAATGTGTTGATATTGTTCAGAATATAAGTTTGGTTAGGGTTGTGATACAGTTGCACTGATGATGCGGTTCCACGTATATTGGAAGCGAACAGAATCACATGATCAATCACCTCTTCGTGAGGATTCGTGCCGGTGAAGTAGTACTCACCTGCATTCAACGGGTTTATATCGTTTGTTTCGATATAAGCGGTGAATTTAGGTGTCTTTGTGCCTACAGCGCGTGTGGTAATATCTTGAGAAGCATCCTGTGCTTCATTTACGGTGTTATCATTGCTGCAACTTGCAACAACGAAGCCTTGCAGCCATAGCTACAATCATTAAGAAAATACGATTTAATGTTTTCATCTTTTTAAAATTTTAGATGTTCATATTAAATTCAGGAAACAGTCAAATAACATTGATATAGAAAATAACTGTAGATTTCGGAGATGTACTATTTTACCTCCTTTCTTACTGTCTTTTTAACACTCAGACATCAACACATACTCTTGGTTCTCATTTATTTTCCGATGTTCTCTTGACATTTTTATTTTTTGTTTTTACCAGTCTTTGGCGTATACATTATATGTTTGATTGAGCATATAGTATAAATACTGACTATCATACATATAATCTCCATTTACAAATCCCTCAGGTCCCCATGGCAATGTTCCCCATATTTTACCGTCATTCATAAAAAAACCTATTTGGAAAATTGTGCCAAGCATAGCACCTTCATATTGGTTTTGTTCATTGGCGATGAGGTCATTTCCAAATACAAGTATGTTATTGTCTCTCTCTTTTTTCCTTTTTTCCACATCACAAGTTTCTTGGAAGAGTCATTTCCAAGTTGGGCTGTTCCGGTATAATAACGGGGAATATTTACCTTTCCATAATATTCGGGTGCTAATCCTGCAATAGGTCTACGGGTATATTTGCTGTAAGACTGTTCGGATTCCCATGGTTCGATGATTTGTACTTCTTCTTCTTCGCTCACATATCCGTGCCATGCGTAATCAATGTATTCGCCTACTTTGATTCCGCCACATGCATTGACATCGTAGAAGTATTCGGTAGGTTTGTCTTTGTCTACCAAAGTGAGTAACTTGTCATCAGGCAGGACTTCATGTAGTGCTTTAATCAACTTGGGGTAGGAAGTAGTATTTATTGCAGGCATGCCTTCTTTGCCATAACCGCTGTCTCTATCCCAAAGATTCACTCCGTCTAGTTGATAAAAGCTCTATCACATCTTTTACTTGGTTACTGAAATCAGCTATCTGTGCGTCACTCATATTACAGAATCCCAATCCTTTTCCACCTCCTTCGATACAGATGCAGACTTTGCGACCGTGTTCTTGGAGTCGGCGGATATATTTGTCTGCATTTTCAAGTACGTAGCGTATATCGCTGCTTAGGTTGAGTAACGCACGTTTGGTTGCAGAATCGTAATCTACAGTTACAATTTTAGATTGACGATGTCGCCAATCGTATATAATGTTTCAGACCAATCTTCTGTATTTGTTTTATTGATTCCATATACATCGGCTATCAATGGTTGGTAGTTTTCCGTATTAACATAAAATACAGCAAATAAATCGGGGGATATCGGTGGCATTGCTGTTGGCATTTGGGGATTGTATGGATAAATAGTCGTAAAAGCTTTCTCTCTGATACTTACTCCATAATAGAGCACCTGTTTTTCGTTTTGAGCCTGTACATCTGTTGGTGCTTGCACTATGGTGAGTGGAAGTAGATATGTTGTTTCGGCTTCTAATCCCTGTGTCAAGATTGTAACCTTTATTTTTTCTGATACTTGTTTTCCGGCAGCAATAGTAAGTGTACCTCCCTTTTCGAATTGTACATTGGCTGCAGGTAATGCTTTCAGACTGGTCAGATTCGTTTCATTATAAATGTCCACAAGCTTTTCATCGGCTATCGCGGTTACTGTGACTGCGCTTGCAGCCGGTTGTGTCAGGGTGTAGTAAATGGCGTCGGTAGCGGAAGTTTCGTCTTTGGATAGTCTGATAGCCAGTTTATTGGTCAATGATTTTTCACTGTACAATATTCCCCCTATCTTACTCATCGCCACTTCATCGGGCAACTTGCCTGCTGCCATTGAAATAGGATCTTCGGTACATCCTGCCATTACTATTAGTAGCAACAAGAACAGGAGATGTTTGATTGTATATTTTTTCATAACAGTATATTTTTTAGTTTGACGGATTCATCGACTGGATAGCAGTGCGGGTGATTGCATAATGCATTTTTGTTTGATAATAATCGTCACCTGTGGCAAAAATGGCTAGTCCTCCAAGAGGGCCTAGTGAAACTACGCGTTCAGTCATAACGGTTACGGCATCTTGTTTCACATTGGTTTCGTCGATTATTTGGTTATTGATTTTTGCAGCTAATAGCAGCTTCTCTTTAGGTAATGATTGGTTGTCAAGCAGTCCTGTGACCAGTAGTTTCAAGGTGGTGACATTAGTTATATCAACAGTGTTCAGTACTATATAGTCTAGTTTTTCGATATCGGAAGTTTCCACAAATGCGGGGTCGCCATCCAATACCAGTAATTTGTCACCACTAGCTGCTGCAGAGAGTCTGGAAACAATCAACTTTGCAGCTTCTTTGCGTGCGGCCAGTTCCGCTTCCGTACCACTATAGAGTGGCATGCCCGTAAAGGCAAAACCATTCAGATTCAGTTCGGTCGCTGTAGCGATAGCTTTGTCGAGAAAAGCCCCCAGTTTAGCTGCATCGGAAAGAATAGCCGCTTGTGAAGCGTAGTCTACACGGTAAAGTACTTTTGTACTTTTCTCCTGTAATAAGGGGATGTCTTCGCGGTCATAAGTGCTGATGTTTTCTGAATTAGCTAACGTGACTATATCCAGTGAATCAGGCAATGAACGAAGATACGCACCTTCATTCTTAGACTCTTCGGCACCATTATCGAAACTGCTGTATGTGATGTAATGCGGACGTTCTTGCTTGTAGACACGCAGCGATTCCATATAACGCGCCCAAAGTTCGGGATTCTGATCTTTGGCGTTTTGAGGGGCAATATCTACGGATTCTATATCTTTCCAGTCGTTACATGAGGCAATTGACAGGAGAGCCAGCAACAGGAATAATCCGGTGTATAACCTGGTGATTGATATTTTTATTTTCATATCGTTTGATGTATATATTTTTAGTTCTTTCTTCATTATTATAGTCGGGCAATTGTCCTTCTGAATGTGGACGGTTACGGAGTACGCGGTTTTTTATCCCACCATAAAGGAGTAGCTCCGTTATCTTCACCGCCCAGCATATTGACAGCTTCCGTGATATACGGATTGTTGGAATACTCACGCGGCGGATACCATAAACGGCGAATCTTAATAACTTTGTCGTTGATGACACCGCCACTGTTATTTACAACTACCGGTAGCAGTTTGGGGTAACCCGTACGGCGGTATTCGCTCCATGCTTCTACAGTGCGTGGGAACATTGCAATCCATTTCTGGGTGATAATACGTTCGAGGTTGGCTTCGAATTTATCGTCACCATCTTGCCAGGCAATAGTAATGGTGCTGGCTGGAGCCTGCGACAGAATAGGTACGCATAGGATCGGTGTACGCTTGCGGTTTGTTTTGAGAGTCGGCAACATAAGCATCGGCGCCGGTTAGTCCGTATTGGTCGAAGGAAAGTGTAATGGCCTGTTCGTACAAAGACTTGGCATCTCCACCCATATTCCATCCCCGTAAGGCACCTTCTGCACGCAGGAAAGTGATTTCGGCGGCGTTCATCCATAAATAGGGACTTTCGGTAGCGATGACGGGTTTGCTATAACGGTCTTTCACTTCGTCCTTATTGGCTACGTCGATACCGATGCGGATACCTGCATAACCGTCAACTTTACATTTTGGCCGCCTACCCTTTCGTCCAATTTTACGGTGGTGAACATCTTTGGCCGGCGAGGGTCGTTGTAACCATTCATATAAGAAATAATATCGGCACCCACACGGTGGTCATTCCAACCATTGAAAATCATAGAAGCACGATTCTCTTCTACTGTCAGCCAGGCGTTATCTGCGTTCGAGGTAATGACACCTGCGGATACAGCAGGCTTCGGCAACTTGTTGGGCAGTGGCAGGATCAACGTAAGACATGCGGATAGCCATGCGCAGTTTCAGGGAGTTGGTATATTTGTGCCATTTATTCATATCACCGTAATAAACATCATCGAATTTACGGAAAGCTTCAGTCCCCAGGTTTAGATTCTCTTTCAATACAACATCCACTTCGTCCAGTTCTTTCAACATTTGTTTATAAACGTCTGCTTGGGAGTCATATGGCACAGAGAGTGATATTCCGCCTTGTTCGTCTACTATCTTGCTATAGGGGATAGGTCCATACATATCTGTCATACGGTGCATAATAGCTACGCGCAGTAATTTGGATAATGCCAATGCGACAGGATCATCGCTTTGGTCGCGCAGGTCACGGTAGAGCGGATAAGTTTCGGTGAAAACGTCGGAAAATGTTTTGTCCTGCCAATCCACAGACGGATTATATGTTTCAAATTTGGTTGTCCACGGGTTAGTGGCTCCGAAGTATCCGGCATACGGACCGGCAGCCAGCGCTTCAATAAATTGATAAAGATGCTCTTTGACGGGAACGACAAGCCCCTGTAGACCTCTTAGCGTAGCCCCTAAATTATAGTTTTCACGTCCCAGTTCATTCTTGTCCACTTCATAATCCTTGCGGTTGATGTCGGCAAAGTTACTTGTACAGGCCGTTCCGCCAATAAGTAGTAGAGCAAAGAAGAACATCTTCAGGATAGATGTCACTTGTTTCATAATATTTGATTTAGTTCGTTAAAAGTTAATTTTTACATTGAAGCCAATGTTTCGGGTACTTGGCAACATAAAGTAGTCGATTCCCTGATAATAGTTGTCCGTTGTGGCTACTGATTCGGGATCGAAAGGAGCTTTATTGTAAATCATCCATAAATTACGACCTATTACAGATACTTGGATATCACACACGTTTCCCAGCCACTTGCGCGGGATAAGGTATCCGATGCTTGCTTCTTGCAGACGCACGTTGGTGGCGTTGTAGGTGTAGTATTGAGGCAGTCCGCTTTCACTGCCAATCGTTGTATAATAGTTTTGCGCATCGACAAGTGTGCGGTTATTTACCAGTACACCGCCATTATCGCGTGCCAAAGCCGAACGTTCAGATACACCGTACTGGTCCATGGCTGCTTCTGTGGCAGAGTAGACAATGCCACCGATACGTGCCGTAAAGAGAGCGCTTAAGCTTATACCTTTCCATGAGAAGTGATTGCTCCATGCCAAATTGGCTTTTGGAAATACACTACCCAACTTGATGTCCGGCAGATTATTTTCTATAGCTACTATGCCGGTGGGGTCGATATCCACCATACCATTATCATCACGTTTCAGATCGGACTGAGTATAGAGGTCGCCCAATGTGCCGCCTTCCTTCAGAATAAAGCGTGCCTTTCCAAGTCCGCCTACATCCAGTCGGTCTTTGTTTATAAGTTCACCTGTCTCGGGATGTACGTAATCTCTTACTAGTTCTTTAATTTTATTTTTGTTATGGCTAAGGGTGAAGTTACTGTCCCAACGGAAGTTGTTATTCCAGGTATGTCCGTAACCCAATGAAAGTTCCAGTCCTGTGTTACGTACATAACCTGTCTGAAGATAAATGGTAGTGTAACCGGATGATACGGAAATTTGAGGGTCGAACGTTTGGTTGAATGTATTGGCCAGGTACCATGACAGGCCGAGATTAAAGTCCTTGAAAAGTTTCATGTCCAAACCGACTTCCCATGAATCGGTACGTTCCGGTTTCAGATCACCGATAGGATAGTGAGTCTTGGGCTTCCAACTTTGGGTGGCTTCATTATATTCATAAGTTGGAGAAGTTAGGTTGCGCGGATAAGGCATACCGACGGAACTGAACGAACCACGTACTTTCATGTAGTCAATGAAACTTGGCATCTGTATCATTTCGGAGATAACGCCCGAAAGTCCTACCGAGGGGTAGAAGAACGAAGAAGTGGATGAATTGGCGAGTTGCGATGCCCAGTCGTTACGTCCGGTCAGAGTCAGGTAGAGCATACTTTTCCAACCGACTTCTACACTGGCAAAGATGGATTGCGTTTGTTCCTGCCATTCGTCCTGACGTGCTTTCTTCTTGGCATTGTCAAGGTCGAAGACGTTGAATACGTTAGGGATTCCCTTTTCACGTATCGGACCACGATAACTTAATTCTTCAAATTTATTGTTTACAATACTGGCTCCCACGTTTGCTACTAATGAGTAGTCACCGAAACGCTTGTTGATATTGGCAAGTACATCGGCGTATGTTTGAGTTTCATCAGGTTTGGCAATGGTATAATGTCCCTGTGTGCTCTCTTCGGTTATGGTCGCATTTGAACTGGCATACAGTTTCTGTTCATACTTAGTGTGAGAATTGTCTATACGCACACGACCTGCAATATTTAGCCAGTCGGTGATGTCGTAACTCAATTGTGCGGAGAGCATATAACGTTTTTTTTGGTTGAGGCGTAAATTGCGATATGCAATCCAGTATGGGTTTTGCATACGAAGATCCCCTTCACCTTGCGGCCAAAACATCGTATTGATTTTACGTGCCGGATCCCAACGTTCAAATACTTTGATAAGACTGAAATCGTCACTACGTGGAAACAGGTAGACGGGTACAATTGGGTTGGAATATACGCCCTGGTTGGTCATGTTACGATCGTTTTGAATAATATAGCTGGCGCCTACATCAAGTTTCATCCGGTCATTCAGGAAACTTGTCGTATTGCGGAATGTAAAGTTAAAACGATTGTAACGGTTATTGGGGACTATACCTTGAGAATTTACGGATGCAGCCGAAAAGAAAGTCTGATTTTTCTCCGTTCCGGTAGAAAGAGTAACAGAGTTAGTGAATATCAATCCGGTGTCGAAGAAATCCTTAGGCTCGAATCCGGTACGTGAAGCCTCGTTCAACAATGGTCCCCAGCCTTTTAAAGTGGTGGTACCACCTGTCTTGCCTCGGCTGCCTGTCCCATAGCGATTCTGGAACTGAGGAAGTACGAATGGTTTAGAGAACTCAGTATTACTGTTGACAGATACTTGTAGTTTTCCCACTTGTCCTCGTTTTGTAGTGATAACGATGGCGCCATTGGCTGCATTGCTACCATAGAGAGCGGCTGCAGCGGCACCTGTCAGTACGGATATGCTTTCTATATCATCCGGGTTCAGGTCTGCAATGCTTTCGGACTTACCACGAGAATCAAATTCCGTTCCACCTCCACCGCCAAAATTGAACATAGGAATACCATCGATAACGTATAGTGCATTGCTGCTCTGTTCGATAGACTTTGTACCGCGCATCACGACTTTACTTGCTCCACCCACACCGGAGGAACTACTATTGATATTGACACCGGCTACTTTTCCGTTCAGACTGTTGATGAAATTAGCATCCTTGATACCAGAAATTGCATCAGCCTTCACCTGCTGCACATTGTAGCTCAGTGCCTTTTGTTCGCGTTTGATACCGAGAGCGGTGACTACTACTTCGCTCAGTTGTTTAGTGTCACTCACTAATCTTATTTCGTAGATATTTTTATCTGTTATTTTCACAGTTTGAGGTGTATATCCCACGTAAGTGAAAGCTTAATGTGCTGCCTTGAGGAGCCATTATATTGAAATTACCATCGATATCGGTGATTGCGCCTATGGAGCTTCCTTCTACTTTAATGTTCACTCCGATCAGTGGCTCATTATTTTCGTCGATTACTATTCCACTAACTTTCTTTGCAGGAATTCCTTTAGGCTTGTTGTCAGGAATAATCATGATATACTTATCTTTGAACTGATAAGTAAATCCACTTCCCCGGAGAATTTGTGCAAGGGCATTCTCCAATGCCACAGCTTTCAGGTCAAGATTTAAAACAGGCTTGTTTCTTAGTTGCGAATCATTATATCCGACAGAATAATCGGATTGTTTTTCTACTTCCTTAAGTGCCTCGATGATAGATATATTTTTCTTCTGAATCGTGATCTTGGCACTATTTTGTGCAAAGGAGGGTGCTTGCATCATCAACAAACAGAAAAAAAGTAAAAAACTTCTTCCCTTTGCGGTTTGATCTACTATAAATTCATAAATTTGTAGCATTTTCTTAGTATTAGGTTATTAACTAAATTATTTCACGGTAATTGAGTAGAGTAAGACTCTAGTATTGAGAATTTTGATTTCATATCCGGGATAGAGTTAGGGCTCCGTTCCGGATACTTTTTTACATGGGCTTTTAAAAGGTTAAAAAGGTTATTGAATATTGTTTTTTACTATTTCGTTTTTCCGGGGATACTTATTACTTAGAGATTAAGTAACAGTGATCTCCTTTTATCTTATAGTCCATTTGACCTACTACACTCACTATTATATCCATTACCTCAGAGAGTGGTGCCCGGTCTTTGAATCGGAAACTATACTTGTCTTCTTTCAGATTCTTGAGCTGATATTCGAATGTATAAGGATATTTACGTTCGAGTACTGTAATTATATCTTTGACGGACATTTCTCTGAATACAAGTTCTCCGCGTTGCCAGGCTGTAACCTCCTTCATGTCGGGATTGTCCAGGCAATGGCGACGGGTGTCTTTATTGTAAGCCAGCTGCTCATTCGGTTTTAGAATCACCTGCGATTTTAAATCATTGTACTCTACCAATACACTTCCTGAAATCAATGTGGCTGCCAACACCGGATTTTCCGGATAGGCTGAAACATTGAACTCCGTACCCAATGCTGTCACCTGAAAATCATTGGATTTGACAATGAACGGATGTCTTTTATCCGGTTTGACTTTAAAGTTAGCTTCACCGATTAAAAATACACTACGATCTTTCCCGGTAAAGTTTTGCGGATATAAAAGTGTACTTTGTGAGTTCACTGTACCTGAGTTCCATCGGGTAGAGTGAGAGTCCTTATTTCAGCAGTAGGAATATATTGTTGAATAAGGTTCGCTTTGTATCTTTACCGATGGTAGAAAGGTAAACGGAAGAAGCCGCTACTATAAATAAAACCGCCGCAACAGCCTGCCATATATGAATCGGTCGGATTGTTCTTTTTCGTGGTACGGAAGGAATTCCAGCGTTCTTTTTCAAAAGTTCATAGGACTCTTGCATATCGGCTGCGGTTCCTCGCTTATGAGCATCATCCCACAATTTTTGCAGTGCTTCATCTTTTTCAACGGTATGCTCTTCGTCTACCAGCCACTTGTAGAAATCTTGCTGAGTAGATTCCGGATAGTCGTTTCCGGTGAATAATGTTATTATTTTCTGAAAGTAATTCTTCATATTGAGGTATTAATGTTGTAACTGTTATATTAATACTTCAATTAACTAAAGGGCCTTACTTAAGGGAGTAGCAGAAAAAATGCAAAAAAGATGATTTTTTTCATTTCAAGCAGGGTTAAATAGATGTGATGTTCCACTGTTCGTTTCGAAATATTTAGTTTCTCGGCTATTTCAAGATTGCTCATATGCTTGAAACGACTCATTTCGAAAATCATTCTGCGTTGTTCGGGAGACGTTCGAGAACTAATTTGATGATTAGTTGAGCCTCTTTATAATAGATGGGGTTGAGTGTATCTTCTGATTGGAAAAGTTCGTCGATGAGAGTTTTTTCTATAATTTTCTCCTGATAAGCCAATTCTACTTTTTTGTGTTTGATAAAATTGAGAGTTGTACTTTTAGTAAGAGTATAGATATAAGGAGTCGGATTAGGAACTTCTGCCCATAATTCAGGCTTAGTCCATAGTTTGGTGAAAACATCTTGGGTAATATCCTTCGCGTCTTCTTCGGATTTAAGCAGCATTAGGGCGAAATATTTCACTACTGAATAATACTTCGTGAATATTGTTTCGAATTGTTGCGCTAAAAAGTCTTTCGTCTTGGTCTGGGGTCATCGGGTTAACAGATTATTAAAATCGAAAGACAAATGTAAACAAATTAAATTAAGATACGAAGAAAAAAGGAATAGTTTATAAAAAAAGAAAAAGATAGTGACACTATCCGGTCGGGATGGTGTCACTATATGAGTGGGATGGTGACACCATCGTAGCAGGATAGTGTCACCATCTTAAAGTCCTTTTTCTACCAGTTTCTTTTCACGGTTCGATAGCCATAACCGATAATTACAAGAAAACAGATGAACGGAAGAATAAATGAAACATTGACAGCCGGCATAGAGCCAATTTCTTTCATATCAATGATACTTGCCTGTAACGGAGGTAGTACCGAGCCTCCCAGGATTGCCATAATAAGACCTGCCGCTCCAAATTTGGCATCGTCTCCCATACCTTTCAGGGCAATTCCGTATATAGTGGGGAACATCAGTGACATGCATGCAGAAACGCCTACAAGACAGTACAGTCCGAAGATATTCTGCAGGAAGATAGTTCCCAATGTAAAAGATACCTCCGAAGATGGCAAGGATCATCAGTAATTTTCCGGCATTAAGATAACGCAGGATAAAGGTACAGATAAATCGGCTGATACAGAAGATAACCATTGCTATGATGTTGTACTGCTGTGACAGTACTTCTGCACTTTTTTCGTCCATACCATATTCCGGTGACATAAACAGGCGGGTTCCGTATTGAATGATGAATGTCCAGCACATAATCTGTACACCTACATAGAAGAACTGGGCAATCACTCCTTCGCGATAACGTGTCAGGGTAAAGATACGTTTTAGTGTCGGGAAAAAGTCTATTTTGTGATTCTGATCTCCGTTCTTTGGCATTTTGACGAATCGTATCAGTAGCAACATGGCCAGAATAACTATTCCGATAGTGAGATAGGGAGCAATCAAGACGGCAAGGTCACTTTCTTTGATAGCCTGAAATTCGCTTTCATTGAGTAAGGCACGTTCGTCGGTTCCCATCGGGTGGAGTTTTGCCTGAATAAATTGCATGGCTACAAACATACCGAGTAATGATCCCATCGGATTGAAAGACTGGGCAAAGTTCAGACGCCTTGTGGCAGTTTCTTCCGTTCCCATAGAAAGAATGTATGGATTGCAACTGGTTTCCAGAAAGGAAAGTCCACAGGTCAGAATAAAGTAAGCGATCAGAAACGGATAATATTCTCCCGTCATTTTGGCGGGAAAGAACAAGAAGGCTCCGAAAGCATATAGCCCAAGTCCCAGTAATACGCCGGCTTTATAAGAATATTTACGGATGAACATGGCAGCAGGAAAAGCCATGGCAAAGTATCCGCCGTAGAAAGCTACCTGAACCAGTGCCCCATCGGTTGCACTCATCCTGAAAATTTTGGAGAATGCTTTTACCATCGGATTGGTAATGTCATTCGCAAATCCCCATAGTGCAAAGCAGGATGTAATAAGTATAAATGGAATAAGATAGCTGACGCCATCTTTTGAGATGATAGACTGCTTGGTGTGTTTCATGGTTATTTTTGTTATTTTAGGTATTATATAGATGGAACATTCTCTCCATTGGTTTCCATTTCTCAGCCGAACTCATTCCCGGAGCAGCCTGCTGGAAGATAGACATGTATTCTTCCCATTCCTGTTGTCGGGGGAGGGTGTTCAGGCGTGTCATAGCTGTGTCCCAGTCAAAGTCTGCAGGAGTTTCGACGATCATAAACAGACGGGTGCCCAGAATGTAGATTTCCATCTCAAGGATACCTACTTCACGGATTCCTGCAAGGATTTCGGGCCATGCTTCTGCCTGACTGTGTCTTTTTCCGATACTCAGCTATTAACTCCGGTGAATCCCGTAAATCAAGAGTCTGGCAATATCGCTTGACAGGGACGTTGTAGGTTTTTACTTGATAACCAGTTTGAGGTGTTTCCATATATTTCTTATTTTTCAGGGTAATATACTTGCGGTGTAACGCTGCGGCTTACAATTTCTCTGATTTCCCGGAGACTGGATATTTCTCCTTTGGCCATTGCCTGAGTCAGAATGTTCCCCATTGCAGTAGCTTCTATCGGTCCGGCATAAACAGGGATACCGAGTTCGTCAGCAGTCAGTTGGTTGAGCAATTTATTTTGTGATCCTCCTCCGATGATGTTTAGCCGGTGAATCGGGGAGGGAGACAACGGTTAAGTTGTTCTACTGCTTCCCGATATTTGAAGGCTAGTGACTGGAGTACACATTTTACCGTTTCTGCCTTGTTTTGGGGAACTTCCAGGGAATGAGCCCGACAGTAATTCAAAAGAGCTGTTTCCATATTTTCAGGGTTCATGAAGGCTGCATCGTCTACAGGAATAATGGTGTCGATTTCTGCTTCGGCGGCTTGCGGAAGAATCGTATCATAATTTTGTTCTTCTCCACACATTTTCCATTCGCTCATCAGACGCTGCAGAATCCATAGCCCGGTAATGTTTTGCAGGAATCGGATATGTCCGCCTACCCCTCCTTCATTGGTAAATTGAGCCAATCTTGCTTCTTCCGTTAATATGGGTTCATCCACTTCGACTCCCAGCAATGACCATGTGCCGGAGCTAAGAAAGGCTACTTGTCCTTTCATTGCGGGGACGGCAGCAACGGCACTGGCAGTGTCATGTGAGCCAACTGCAATAATATCGACGGAGCCTAATCCGGTTTCACGGGCTATATCTTCTTTTAGTGTTCCTCTGATGGTTCCCGGTAGAATAATTTCTCCGAATAAATGTTCGGGGAGTCCCAAAGCACGAATAGTGTCCATCGACCAGTTTCGTTGGCGTGCGTCGAGCAATTCGGAGGTGGAGGCTATGCAATATTCATTATTAGCCACTCCTGTCAGGTAATAACTGAAAAGATCAGGCATGAACAGCAGTTGGTGGGCAACTTCCAATTGTACATCTTGACTCTGTTGCATGCTGTAGAGTTGGAATAGCGTATTGATGGGCATTACTTGTATTCCTGTGCAGGCGTAGTGCTTTTGTATATCCAGTATTTGGAATGCTTTAGCGGGCATTCCGTCTGTCCGGGCATCCCGATAGCAGACAGGGTTGCCCAGCAAATTTCCTTTTTTGTCAATCAGGCCGAAGTCTACTCCCCAAGTATCGATACCGATTCCTTTGAC
>VOFE01002152.1_pt1 | contig 32000 bp, 36 predicted proteins | sample 5384071 | NCBI WGS metagenome assembly VOFE01 (sample SAMN12384724, study PRJNA508395) | human gut metagenome | isolation source: healthy gut D | host: Homo sapiens
AGACATTCGGCGTCGTCTGCGTCGCAATATTCGTAATAACGTCGTTGTAAATTTTGCCGTAATCCGTGTACAGCTTCAGATTGACCGTGATATTCGGGTAGAGTGCCTCAAAATCCGCGATCGTTTTTTTGTAAATATCCGTCTGACGGATGTTCGTGTCGTTTTTTGCCCAGAACGTGATCTCATACTGCTTTGTCGTGTCGAAGCTCTCCGGCACTTCAAACGCAGCCTTTTCCTTCGAGCCGTGACATCCGGTCAGCCCTGCTGCAGCCCCGGTCAGACAGACGAACGCCATCGCACAGGACAACATCTTTTTCCAGAATGGTCTCATCCTTTTACCCCTCCCTGCGATACGCCCGCCATAATCTTTTTGCGGAACACCAAAAACAGCACGATCAGCGGAACCGAAATCACGACCACCGCCGCCATCATGGCAGGGATATTTTCTCTGCCGAAGCCGTTTTCCCGGATCTCCTGAATGCCATTGGAAACCAGATAATATGCCGGATCGTCCGTCACCAGGCGCGGCCAGAGATAGGAGTTCCAGCACTCAATGACCTTTAAGATCCCGACGGTAACAAGGGTTGGGCGGCAGATCGGGAGCATCACCTTCCAGAGATATTTCAAATCAGAGGTTCCGTCCACCTTTGCCGCACGGTACAGCTCGTCTGGAACCTGTTCAAAATTTTCTTTCAATAAATAAATGTAAAACACCGAGGTCACGGACGGCAGTACCAATCCGGCAAAGCTGTTGCGCATGCCCCACTGTGTGATCGTCGCGTAGTTGGTGATCATGACCAGCTCCGCCGGAATCATCATCAGGGACAGAAAAAACGTGAACACCAGATTTTTTCCCGGAAAGGAAAGGCGTGCAAACGCATATGCCGCGAGCGTGATCACGACCATCATCAGCGCCGTCGTCACAACCGTGAAAATCAGCGTATTGAGCAGGTATTTGCCCAGCGGTACAGAAGTAAACGCATCTGCGTAGTTCTGCAGCGTCGGCGAAAGCGTAAACAGCTTCGGGATATGCTCTGCGTTATAGGAACCGTAGCTTTTTACGGAGGTTAAAAGCATCCAGTAAAACGGAAACAGCACCACGAGCGCCCAGAACGACAGAAAAATATAGGTTCCTGTCTTGCCAGCTCTGGCTTTTTTCCGGTCCCGTTCTTCGGTTTGTCCATAATCCAATTCTTTGTCCATAACGGTCTGCCTTTCAGTAATGCACATGTTTTTTGCTTACGAGAAGATTGATACAGGTAATCGTCAAAACGATCACAAACAGAAGGATTGCCGCCGCGGAAGCATAGGACGGGAAGCCACCGCTGTCCCCGTAAAGCATGTCGTAAACATAGCCGACAATCGTATTCATCCCAGCCGCATTCAAATCCGTTCCAAACAGCGCAACTGCGTCGCTGTAGGCTTTAAACGCGCCGATGAACCCGGTAATAATCAGATAAAAAATCATCGGGGAAATCATCGGCACTGTGATCTTCCAGAAAATTCTCGTCTTCGAGGTTCCGTCCACCTTCGCCGCCTTGTAATAGTCGGGATTTACCGAAGCGAGGGCGCTCGTTAAGATCAGAATTTTAAAGGGCATAACGACCCAAATCGTGTAAAAGCACAGGACAAACATCTTCGCCCAGTAGGGGCCGCTGATAAAATCGACCGATCCTGCACCGAACCAGTGCAGCATCAGGTTGATTAAACCGTCCGTATATTCTGTTTTCTGGAACAGCACCATAAATACCATGCCAACCGCCAGCGTATTGGTCACATAGGGCTTGTAGCCCTCTTCAAAGGAATACACGAATACGTCGATAAGAGGATAGATCAGGAAAAGCACCCAGAAACAGGAATGCCGGCAATAGATAGAGCCAGGCTTTCATATTTTGTTTTTCCATAAGAAAGCTCAATTCTTTCTGCAGCCCATGAATACCCGCCGGACTGCAAAATCGGATAAAATATTAAAAACGGATGCGTTCTTCGGTGTCGGTGCAAAAGAGGAATACTTTTGCGGGTTTTAAGGCGAAATGCACTTTTCCGGTGGGAAGAGATTTCCCTTCGTCCGCATCAATGATGGAACGGATGGTAACGTTCTGGGACTTCTCATGGGTGGAAACAATGCTCACATCCCGGCCCATGACCTCCAGACGCACCAGATCGCAGGAGAGAGGTCCGTCCTCTTTTTAAGATGAAGTCTTCCGGGCGGATGCCGACATGCACGGGCTGGTCCGCTACTCCGGGAGTGGACAGGACAGCCTCGAGCCAATGTATAACTGCTCATTTTTACCTCACCGGAAAATACATTGATGGGAGGCGTGCCGAGGAACTTTGCAACGAACAGATTCACGGGATCATCGTATACGTTCTGGGGCTTGCCGATCTGCTGTACGATACCGTCCTTCATCACGACGATCATATCGGAGATGCTCATGGCTTCGTCCTGATCGTGGGTAACGAAGATGGTGGTGATCTGTGTCTCCTGCTGGATCCGGCGGATCTCTTCTCTGGTCTGGAGACGGAGTCTGGCATCCAGATTTGAGAGGGGCTCATCCAAAAGAAGAACGCGAGGCAGCTTGACTAAGGCTCTGGCGATGGCAACACGCTGCTGCTGACCGCCGGAGAGCTCATTGGGTTTGCGCTCTAACAGGTGGTCGATCTGTACCAGCTTTGCTGCTTCCAGCACGCGCTTGCTCATCTCTTCTTTGGAAAGCTTGTCAGCACCCTTCAGGTTCTCTAAGGGGAACTGAATATTTTTCTCCACAGTGAGGTGGGGGTAGAGGGCATAGTTCTGGAACACCATGCCGACACCGCGGTTCTCGGGAGGAAGTCCGGTGACATCATCTTCGCCGAAAAAGATTTTGCCATCGGTGGGTTTCAGCAGACCGCAGATCAGATTCAGGGCAGTACTTTTGCCACAGCCGGAGGGACCTAAGAGTCCGATCAGCTTGCCGTCGGGGATCTCGAAGTCGAAGTCATTCACGGCAATGACATCCTCACGGTTCTTCCTGCCGCGGACAGGACCGCGGGCGGGGAATTTCTTGGTCAGATGCTGTAATACGATTTTCATGTGTATATTTCCTTTCTTAATTAATGAATCTAAATCCCATAGGAGTCCTTCAAAATCGCAAATGATTTTCAGATTCCATAGGAATCTTTCAAATCGCTGGATATATGATCCAGGTCGGGGTATACGAAGCTCTCGGAGATGCCGAATACCCGCAGACTTTCAATAAAGTATTGTTTCCGCCCGGAGGGAATAATGATCTTATACAGCATATTTTCATCGCAGATATCTTCCAGACGTTCCAGAGAGTTATGTACGGTGAAGTTGGAGTACTGGGAGTACATGCGGAGGTTGTTCTCCGTGGAGCTGCAAGCCAGGATCTTGTTTTTCAATTCCGGATTGTGGTGGTTGTGTTTGAAGGCGGGCAGAAGCATTTCCTGTGTGGTGTCCGCATCAATGGGATAGATGCAGTTGCCGAAGCCTTCCTTCTCGTTCAACAGACCCGGTGTCAGTACCCAGACGCAGGCATCGGTGTCCGGAGTCTCCCGGTAAGTCTCCGTGGCGAAAAAATACGGCGATCAGGGGAGACTGGGTCCAGTCTAACATTCTCGTGGGCAGACCGTAGTGCTGCATCAGGGAGACCCAGCTGGCGTAATTGTGTTTGTCGGGAGGATTGTCCAGGATCTGTCTCGCCCGGATATAGAAATCATTGGCAATATAGCGTTCGGAGTCCAGCCTTTTCTGGCTTCGTTGGATGGAAGGGATCAAAGTCAGATCCGCATTCTCTTCCCCGCGGAACCAGAGGCGGACGCCGTGCTTTTGGCGTAACGTACTGACGAACTGCAGGAGTTCATCGATGGTGCTTACTTTTTGTGTTAACATGATAGACCTCGTTCTTATTTTCTTATGCTTCCGTTTTATGCTCATATCGGGGCATCAAGCTACTTTATTATAGATGTTTTTTCGTAGTTGTACAAGTAGCCATTCCGTGGTATGTTAAAAGAAAGTAACGGAAAACGTTTTTACAATAAAAATAAAGCATACAGGAAGGAGTACACTATGGCAAAGTGGCTTGATAATGCAATCTTTTATGAAATTTATCCCCAGTCTTTTCTGGATACTAACGGTGACGGTATCGGCGATTTTCAGGGTATCATAGAAAGACTGGATTATATTAAGAAACTGGGATGCAATGCAATCTGGATGAACCCCTGTTTTGCATCACCCTTCGGAGACGCAGGCTATGATGTGGCGGACTACTATCAGGCAGCTCCCAGATACGGCACCAATGCGGATCTGAAGCGTCTGTTTCACGAAGTACACAAGCGGGACATGCATATCCTGTTAGATCTGGTGCCGGGACATACCTCCGTGGCCCATCCCTGGTTCAAGGAGTCCTGTAAGGCAGACCGCAATGAATTTACCGACAGGTATATCTGGACCGACAGCACCTGGGGACAGCTGGAGAACATGGGAAGTCTGTGCGGTATCTCGAGAGAGAGGGTTCTGTGATCGTGAACTTTTTCGCACACCAGCCGGCACTCAATTACGGATTTTATAAAAAGACACAGGGCTGGCAGCAGGATCCCGATGATCCGGGGCCTAAGGCAACGCTTGCAGAGATGGAAAATGTCATGCGGTTCTGGATCGGCATGGGCTGTGACGGTTTCCGCGTGGATATGGCAGGTTCTCTGGTGAAAAACGATGAGGACGGCAAGGGAAACATTGCTCTGTGGAGAAAGGTAAGAACGTTCCTGGATGCGGAGTTCCCCGAGGCAGTGCTGGTATCTGAATGGGGAGAACCGGACAAGTCCCTGCAGGGCGGCTTTCATATGGACTTTTTACTACATTTCGGACCGTCTCATTATAACGATCTGTTCCGCTGCGAGGAGCCTTTCTTCTCCGGAAGAGGTAAGGGTGATGTGGCAGCCTTCGTAGAGAAATACAAGGAAAATTATGAAAAGGCACAGCGGAAAGGTCTGATCTGCATTCCCTCCGGCAACCACGATATGGATCGTCTGGCGAGAAGCATTCATGGGGAGGAGTTAAAGGTGGCATTTGCATTCCTCCTGTCCATGCCCGGTGCACCTTTCTTATATTATGGCGATGAGATCGGTATGCGCTATGTGGAAAAACTGCATTCTGTAGAGGGCGGTTACGGACGTACCGGTTCCCGCTCGCCCATGCAGTGGGATCATACCACCAATGCCGGTTTCAGTGCGGCACCGAAGGAAAAGCTCTATGTCAAACAGGATGAGTCCGCAGACCGTCCCACGGTAGAGGCGCAGATGGCAGATCCGGATTCCCTGTACCATGAGATTCAGAAGTTAATTAACATCCGTCAGGCTCACAGCGCATTGCAGAGCCGCGGAGAGATCGAGTTTGTCTATGCCGAGGAAAAACAATATCCTCTGGCGTATCTGCGCAGTGATGACAAGGAGAAGATCCTGGTCATCATCAATCCGGCGGACAGAGAGGTCAGCTTCGACGGAAACTATGCGGTAAGGGAAGCTTTGTATACCTTCGGCGGGGAAGCTGTATTTACAGGCGGAAAGGTTACCGTGCCCGGGGGCAGCGCCGGATTTTATCTGTTGTAATTGTGTGAATGTGCCTTGTGAAAATGGATGATCTGTCCGGCATAGTGGATGATTTGCGTAAAAAATATTGCGGATTGTCCGGTGAAGTATGCTATAATGAGCGCAGGCAATGGGCACTGCGAGAGTATTGCCGGAAAGAGAACCGTATGAACCAGGTAAATTATCAGAAAGAATTAGAGAAAATTTTAAATACCTTACAGGAGAAGGGCGAGGCAGCGCCGGATTACCGGCCGCCCCGCCTGTTTCTGCATAGCTGCTGCGCACCCTGCAGCAGTTATTGTCTGGAATATCTGTGCCGTTATTTTTTGATTACGGTATTTTATTATAATCCCAATATTTCCTTTTCGGAAGAATATCGAAAGCGCGTGGCGGAGCAGAAGCGTCTGATCGCAGCTTATAATAAAGAAGAAAAGGGCTGGCCCATCGACATCGTGGAGGGAGATTATGAACCGGAGCGTTTTTATGAGATGGCGAAGGGGTATGAGAACTGCCCCGAGGGAGGAGAGCGGTGTTTCCGCTGCTTCGATCTGCGACTGCGTAAGACCGCGGAACTGGCACAGGCCGGCGGATATGACTATTTTGCCACGACCCTGACTATCAGCCCCTTGAAAAATGCGGCGAAGATCAATGAGATCGGGCAGGCAATTTCCGGGGAATATGCGATTTCCTGGCTGCCTTCGGATTTCAAGAAAAAGAACGGTTATAAGAGATCCATCGAATTGTCCGCGGAGTATGAGCTGTACCGGCAGAATTACTGCGGTTGTGCCTTTTCCAAGGCGGAGCGGGAAGCACAGATCGCAAATGCGTAATTGCGTCTTGCGGGATGAGGAATTTTAGGATATAGTAGAAATATTGAAAACAGCGCAGAAGCGTGAGAGATAGAAATTGTGACTGCACAAGATATTCCGGTACATTACAGGAAGTAACGGAATACCAGCAGATTACTGAAAGGTATGAGGATTGACTGACATGAAGAAATTTTTAGAAATGCTGACAGAGGAAATGCAGCAGGCATTTACCGCAGCAGGCTATGACGGAAGCTTAGGAAAAGTAATGCTTTCCAACCGTCCTGACCTGTGCGAATATCAGTGTAACGGCGCCATGGCGGGAGCCAAGCTGTATAAAAAAGCCCCCATCATGATCGCAAACGACGTGGCAGAGCAGTTAAAAGACAGCAAGGTATTTTCCGAAGTGGTGGCAGTAGCCCCCGGATTCCTGAACCTGAAGGTCAGTGAGGCATTTTTGCTCACCTATTTACAGGGCATGGAGGCAAATGAAAAATTCGGTCTGGAGAAGCCCGAACATCCCAAGAAGATCATTATCGACTACGGCGGCCCCAACGTGGCAAAACCTCTGCATGTGGGACATTTACGTTCCGCAGTGATCGGTGAGAGCGTAAAACGCATCAGCCGCTATGTGGGACATGAGGTTATCGGTGATGTGCATCTGGGTGACTGGGGATTACAGATGGGTCTGGTCATCACCGGTTTACAGGAGAGACAGCCGGAACTGGTATATTTTGATGAGAACTACGCCGGGGAATATCCCGAGGAAGCTCCGTTTACCATCAGTGAACTGGAGGAAATCTATCCCGCAGCCAGCGCCAAGTCCAAGGAAGATCCCGAGTACAAGGCAAAGGCCATGGAAGCAACCTTCAAATTACAGAGCGGTGTCAGAGGATATCGTGCTCTGTGGAAGCACATTATCAATGTGTCTGTGAACGACCTGAAGAAGAATTATTCCAAATTAAACGTAGAATTCGATCTGTGGAAGGGAGAGAGCGATGTCCATGACATCATCCCGGAGATGGTCGCTTATATGAAGGACAACGGCTATGCACACTTAAGTGAGGGTGCGTTGGTAGTGGATGTCAAGGAAGATACCGACACCAAGGAGATCCCTCCCTGCATGATCTTAAAGTCCGACGGGGCCTCTCTGTACAATACCACAGACCTGGCTACTATTATGGAGCGTATGAAGCTGTATCATCCCGACGAGCTGATCTACGTGGTGGACAAGCGTCAGGAATTGTACTTCGAGCAGGTATTCCGCTGTGCCCGCAAGACGAAATTGGTAGAACCCGAGACCGAGCTGAAGTTCTTGGGCTTCGGTACCATGAACGGCAAGGATGGCAAACCCTTCAAGACCAGACAGGGCGGTGTTATGCGTCTCGAGAACCTGATCAAGGATACCCAGGATGAGATGTACAAAAAGATCAAGGAAGGCCGCGATATGGAAGATGCCGAGGCGAGAAAGGTAGCGGACGTGGTAGCTATCTCCGCGTTAAAATACGGTGATCTGTCCAATCAGGCATCCAAGGATTATGTTTTTGATATCGACCGTTTCACCTCCTTCGAGGGAGATACCGGCCCCTACATCCTGTATACCATTGTGCGAATCAAGTCTATTTTGAATAAATACAAGGAGCAGGGCGGAGACCTGACCGCTGTAAAATTACAGCAGCCCGGTAATGCGTCCGAGAAAGAGCTTGCCATGGAACTGGCACAGTTCAATACCATGATCGCTACCGCTGGAGAAGAACTGGCACCCCATAAGGTATGTGCCTATATTTACGATCTTGCCAATGCGTTCAACCACTTCTATCATGAGACCAAGATCTTAGGTGAAGAGAATGAGGAGCGTAAGCAGGGACTGGTAGCACTTTTAGTGCTGACCAGAGATATCCTGGAGACCTGTATTGATATGCTGGGATTCGAAGCTCCGGAGAAAATGTAATAAAAATAATATCTATTTAGTAAACCCGCTGAAAAACGGGGACACAAAGCCAGATGGGTCTAAGGTCTGAACATAGAGAAAAATCAGACTATGACAGCCGGTTGCAGCAGATTCCTGAGTGTAGGGGAGTATGTTTATCGTGAGCCGTCTGTCAGTGCACATTTTTGGCAGACGGCTTTTATTGTGCCGTAGAAGGGGAAAACGATGTCTTTAAACTATGAGCAGAACGAAAATGACATCCTGAATAAATTATTGCCGGAATATAGACAGCATTCTGTACAAAGAAAAAGCAATCCAGAAGCAGTTACAGGACACATTGGAGAAAGTGAAGCTGAGTAACGAGATCATTTCCTCCATCGCCAGAACTTACCAGTATATTTCACGGATCGATATTCAGGCAGATTATTTCGAAGAGATCAATAACCGGGATACCGAGCATCTGAAGTTCACGAAATCGGGAAAGCTGTCGGAAAGCAATGAAAAGGTATGCAGACAATACGTGGCGGAGGAGTATCAGGAGGCATTTTTCAAATTTGTGGATCTGAAGACCCTGCCGGAACGCATGAAGAATGAAGAGACGTTAGTCCTAGAATACCGGATGAAGGATGGCGACTGGCACAGACTCCGTTTTGTGGAAAAAAAGAGAGACGAAAACGGTGTACTGACCCATGTGCTCTGCCTGATCCGCAGCATCAGCGATACCAAGAAGTGGGAACATGAACTGATGTATCAGGTGGAGGAAGCCAGGAAGGCAGCAGCTTTGAAGGCCCGTTTCCTGTCAAATATGAGTCATGATATCCGGACACCCATGAATGGCATTATCGGCACGCTGAATCTGGCAAACCGTTATCCGGATGATCTGGAGGTACAGAGAAAGTGCCGGGAACAGATCATGACTTCATCGAAGTATCTGGTCTCTATCGTGAATGATATTCTGGATATGAACAAACTGGAGTCGGGAGGTGTAGTGGAACAGGAGATTCCGTTTAATCTGGCAGAACTGCTGAACCGGGTTAACCTCGGCAAGCAGAAGCAGGCGGCAGAAAAGAATGTGGAATATATTGTTGACTGGGAACAGAGTGATATCCGCCATATGGATCTGGCAGGGAATCCAATCTATGTGGAGAGACTGCTGACCAATATTTCTGATAATGCGGTTAAATTTACCGGACCGGGCGGCAGTGTGCGTGTCTGGTGTGCAGAAAAATATGCGGACGAGGAGCGGGTAGTCTATGAATTCGGCTGTGCCGATACTGGTATCGGCATGAGTGAAACCTTTCTGGAACATGCTTTTGAACCGTTCACGCAGGAGAATGAGACCAGCAGATCCAGGTACGAAGGCACAGGACTGGGACTTGCCATTGCAAAGAAAATCGTGGACAGGCTGGATGGAGACATTGCCATAGAGAGTAAAAAAGGCGTCGGAACTACTGTGACCATGACACTTCCGTTCAAAATCGGGGAACCGGTGGAGAAGGAGAAGAACGTAAACTATGAGGAAATCCCGGTGGAAGGTCTGCGGGCGCTGTTAGCAGAGGACAATGAACTCAACATGGAGATCACAAAATTCATGCTGGAGGATTACGGGATCCACGTAGAGTGCGCTGCAGACGGAGAAGAGGCGGTACAAAAGTTCAAAAATCTGAGCTGGGATATTACGATGTGATCTTCATGGACATTATGATGCCGAAGCTAAATGGCTGGGATGCCACCCGCAGGATCCGGTCCATGAAACGGTCGGATGCCGGAAATGTCCCCATCATTGCCATGAGCGCCAATGCCTTTGCGGAAGACATTATCAACAGCCGATGGATGAAAAGAAGCTGTTGGAAACAGTGAAGGAATGCATTATGTTCCGGGACCATTCCTGAAGAAACAGCATAGAAACAGCCTAGAAAAGGGCAGAGGATATCCTCTGTCCTTTTCCTATATTAGGATGACTTATCGTGCAACATTACGTACTGAAAATGGTGGGACAACCGGATATAATAGCTACAAAGACAGGAGTTTTTTCTGTGAAGCATGTGGCCTACATTATGGAAAGGAGAAAAATTATGATTTCATTTATATTGTGTCTGTTGCTGTTAACCATTTTATTCGGAATCGCATATAAGATTACCGGGGCAATTTTAAAGGCCTGTGTGTGGCTGCTGATCCTGTTGCCCATCGGCCTCATCCTGTCGGGCGTGGGAGTGATCTTCTGCTGTACAATCATTTTAATACCGGTAGGGATCGGAATTATCAAGGCCGGGATCCGGATGATATTGCCGGGGTAAAGAAATAAAATGATAACAGACTGCCTGATGTGTGGTAAAATAAAGTTATCGCATATCAGGCAGTTTCATTATTATTGATATATAGTATTGATAAATCAGGAAAGGTGATGGCATATGGAGATCAAAAGTATACTGATCAAAGATACAACGAGAGAAGAGCGGATCCGCATTATACAGGAGGGTTTGAACCAGTGCGGTGGAGCCTGTGACTTCTGCAACGGTTGTGATAATCTGGGCGGTGGTTCCGTGGATACATTTTATGAACCGTACATTAACGGGGAGAAGGAACTGCGGCAGCTGAATGAGGAATACAGAAGCAACATGGGACTGGTGAGATAGGAGACGGGCTATGTTTTTCATACCGTGTATTAAGTGGAATAAGCACTATTATGTGCGGACAAGCTGCTGTAATACGCTGTATGAACTGGATCCGGAGATGGGAAAGGCCATTGCCCGGGGAGAGCAGGTACTGATTCGCCCGGAGCATTTGCAGAGAATTTCAAAAGTGACCTATGGGTATAACTATAAACATTGCAATTACTGTGGGTATGAGACAGCAGAAAATTTTGAGTATTGCCCAAAGTGCGGTAAGAAATTTTAAAAGCGAGAGGGGACGTGAATCTGTCTCGATTTCAAAAGGGAGTGTTACTCACAAGGACCATTGTCTTTCCAGGCACCTTTCCATTTTGGTTTTTCTGTGGAACGTTTTGGTAGATTCATAGTGTTCATCAGGCGGTCCACTCTGCCGAGACTGATGTTTATGCCATAATCACGTTCTAATACACGACGGATCTTGTAAGCACCAAGAGAGTTATCGTAATCAGTATAGATTTGTAAAAGGTGCTTACGAATCAACGGATTTTCTTTTGTACGAGGTGCTAAATCTGAATAAAAGTGCTTGTAATAAGTACTGCGATTTATGCGAAGAACTCGACAAAGAGTTTTGATATCGTATTGATGACGCAGCTTATGCACGGCATCTAATCGTTGCTTGAGTGTGGCGTGAATATGGCAATCGCTTTTTTTAGTATTTGGTTTTCTTCTTCCAGCTGAGCCATACGTTTTTGAAGCTCTTTCACCTGCTTTGCAGTAAGAACTTCACCGTCATCAGTTTCAACAGTTGAATACTGTTTGACCCATCTGGAAAGAGCAGTTTGAGATACGCCGTACTCTTTGATAAGAGAGGCCTGAGTTTTACCATTGTGGTAAAGCTCAACGAGGGTTCGTTTGAAATCCTCATCGTAATGTTGTTTTGTGGACATAAAAGATACCTCCTTTTGGTGTCTATGTTAATAGTAAGTCTATTTAACCAATGTGTCCACTTTTATAAGTATAATGCAGGTAGTACACATGATAAGAATTGCTGTTTGTGATGATGAAAATGTAATTGTGAATCAGATAGAGCATATAATTTCTGAAGTATGCAAGCGGGAAAGCATTCCCGTGAATATTGATGTTTTTTACAGTGGTAGGGAACTCAAAAGGCAGGTTACATCAGGAACAAAGTATGACATCATCTTTTTGGATATTCAGATGAAGGGTGGCGATGGCATCACTGCGGCTGAAAATATACGGAAGGTGGATGATAATGTACTTCTGATTTATGTATCAGGCTATGATAAATATATGATGGAATTGTTCCGGTTGGATGTATTTGGATTTATAAAGAAACCAATCGATGAGGAGATATTGACAAAGACATTTCTGGAAACTTATCAGAGAGTCTGCAGTAAAATGGTCTATTTTACCTTTTCTTATAAGCATGAAGAATATAAAATTCTATGTAAAGAGATTTTATACTTTGAAAGCAATGCCAGGAAAGTTACAATATATACGCAAAACGGGGAGCATTACACATTTAACGGGAAACTGTCAGAGATAGAACAAAAAATGTCAGATGGAAAAATACCTTTTTTGAGAGTACATCAGTCTTATCTGGTAAATTATTATTTGATTAGATCAAGGACAAAAATAGAAATAACGTTGGTAAATGGGAAGAAACTGCCTATAAGCGAAGAACGGCAGAAATACTTTAACCAACAATACAGCCATCTTCTGGGAGGGGAAATCAATGTATAATCAAATAGAAGATATTCTATTAAATATTTCTATTGTTATCGCAACCGTATGGATTGTAAAAAGATTTTGGGGAAGCTTTTTTGAAGAAAAGCAGAATAGTATACTTTCTGTTTCTCTGTGGATTGTTTATTGCATATTCCAATTTTTCTTTGGTTATCATAATGGGCGCCTGCAAATTTTTGCAACCATTCTGAACATTTTACTGATTCTGTCCATAGCGATGGTTGCCTACCAAAGCCGTGGAAAGGAAAAATACTTTTTATTGGCTACATTCTATGCAGGCTGGTCGTTGATTGAGGTCTTTGTCTTTTCCCTAATCAATAGCTTTGACATAGGGGAAAGCCAGCAAAGGGATATTATTGGGTTGGTATTATCGAACATCCTGATGATCCTTTCTGTATATGCACTGTCGATGGTGGCAGAAAAAAGAAAGGAGAGTCCGGTACCGGGAAAATATTATTTTTTTCTCCTGTTGGTGCCAGTGGGAAGCATAGTCATTGCGATCAATGAATTTTGCTCAGAAGGAAAGTCCTTTTTTGCTGTTATCACTATCAGCATTCTTATCTTATTTAATGTCATTATTTTTGAATTGTATGTAAAAATAAATAAAGTTTTTGCTTATGAAAAAGAACATACAGTTTATGCCCAGCAATTTGATATGATCGAAAAAATTACGGTATCGCAAAAAAAGATGTTGGAGGAATTTTATGAGGACAGGCACAATCTGCTGAATAAACTTATTGTTTTAAAAAACAGCGTTGAAAACAGTGATAAAGAGTCTGTAATCAGAAACCTGAATCAGATTATCAAAAACAGCAATATTTCCGAAAACATTTCCAATACCGGCAACAGTACCATTGATTGTCTGATTAATTTCAAATATGCCGTTGCTAAGGAATACGGGATTACATTTCAGTTAAAAATATTTATTCCAGAGGAGCTTTCCATGGAACCATGTGATATTGGCATAGCACTGGGAAATGCACTGGATAATGCAATAGAAGCTGTCCGGGACTGCAGGCAGCACCAAAAGGTGATAGAAATATCCATGGGAGTGAAAAAGCAGGCGCTGGTCATGCTGATAAAGAATCCATATGAGCATGTCTTAAAAAACGACAGAAGCGGAAAATATCAATCCACAAAAACAGAAAGCGGCAGACATGGATATGGATTAAATTCCATAGCAAGAATTGCAGAAAAGTACCAGGGCGAAATTCTAGTGGAAGCACAGGATTCTGTATTTTGCCTGACCGTTGTTATGAATTTGCCGGAAAATTGACAGCTATTGCCGTATTTTTGACATATTAGGGATTATTTTGAGGGGAATATGATACCTGACTTTGGGAGTTGAATCTTAAAATATGGTGCTAAGCCACGGATTAAAACCTGTGGCTTAGCATTTTTTCTGATGTCTCCGTCGTTTAAAAAGTAGGAACTTAACGGCAGGCCGATAAGTGCTGAAAATTCTTTTATAAATTTAGAACCCCGTGCAAGGTTGATATACTTTCGGTCTGATATTTTACAACTCGGAACTCATGGATAAAATTAAAGATATCCTAAAGACGGATGACCGTTGTCATGAATCTACTGGAAAATTGACGGCTATTGCCGTATTTTTGACATATTAGTGATTATCTTGCGGGGAATATGATATGATTACAAAATAGTTCATTAAGGGGGTATACATAATGAAGAAAAATGAAAAGAAAACTGTATTAGCAAAAGCATTAACATCCGTTGCTGATGGAATGTTATCAAAAGCTGCAAACAGCAGATGTGCACTCATATACCATCAGCCTAAACAGCCGGAAGAAGTGAGGAAATTCAGGAAAAACAAATAAATGAGAAAAGTAGCAAAGTTGTTGACAGATTATGTTATCAAAAAGAGCATGGTTGATGAAGCAGATCGGGAAGTCTATGAATATGGATTTGTCATAACCTTGGAAGTTGGGTTATTTTTGGTTGCAAGCTTGTTCATCGCACTGAAACTCGATATGGTCTTAGAAGGGATATTTTTCTTTGTGATTTTCTCACCATTGCGTTCCTATGCAGGTGGTTTGCATTTGGAAAAATTCTGGATATGCTTTGTTTTGTCATGCTTAACATATATTACTACTCTGCTTGTAGTTAAGAATCTCTGTTTACATGAATTTGTTTCACTTATTGTATTATTCGCCCTGGAAGTATTTGTGTATGTGTTATATCCAGTTGAGAACAGAAACAGGGAGATAAACGAAGAAGAGAACAAGTGTTTTAAAATAAAGCTGATGAAATATTTATGCTTGGATTTTTTTATCGGAATAGTTTGCACTATATTTGAAAAGGATAGCTACTTCTTGGAGCTAAATATAATATTTTTAATAGTTGTAATCACAATGCTGATAGGGAAATGCAGAAATCATTTGAAAAATGTATGTAAAAGCTATGTTCCAGGAAAAGGTCTCTGGTAGCTGGGTCAATGTGGAATCATGGGAAGATTCGAGCAATACCATAACAGCATCTGGCTTGGAAATATATCTGGTTTCCAGAGGTACATATCGAGTTACAATGACGTGTAGTGTTAATGGAGAAATTAAAACGGCAACATCGGCAGAAAAGAATTATCAGTTTGTAGAAAAATGTAATGTGTATTGCAGGTGGGGAAATCTGCTTTGCAACTATGGATGGGAGTGGTGCCCATGAAGAGTCTATAATGGCGAGAAATTTGAGAAGTGAAACGGAGGAGATTTTGAATGAAAATATTGACAAAAGTTATGGATTTACTTGCATTATCGGTTATCTTGTCTTTTATGATTTTGATGTTTTCAGGATGCCAGATGGCTTCCGGTACTCTTTCCGAAAAGGAAATTACTGTGTTTAACACAGAATTTTTCAATGGTGACATAACGAACATGAACAATATGCTGTTATCCAGCGAGTATAGTCAACCAGATGAAATTAACTTGTTTGAGTTATTTTATAATGGCGTTGGAGGAGCGTTTGGCGAAGTATCGGAGGATGAACTGTCAATGCTGACAGAGTTATGTAGTGATGCCCCGTATTTGGATATCATAAAAATCACAGCAAATGAAATGGATGCTTTTTTGCAGGAAAAAATGGGAATAAGTCTGGCGGAGACAAAAAGACAGGCTTGGACAGTTTCTATTATTTGGAGCAATATGACAGTTACTATCTGATTATGGGAGACTCGAATTTTGATTGGTGTATGGTTACTTCCGGAACTTGGGAGTCAAATAACAAACTCATACTGAAATACGAAAAAGAGTATGAGGGGGGGCAATGGGTGGTCATTTTACAAAAGACGGATGATGGTTATTTGTTTATTTCTAACCAGAAGGCAGATTAAACAAGTTCAGACGAGAAAGAGAGGTATTTTATGAAGAGAAAAGAGGAAGCAATGAAAAAGTATATTGCGAGTTTTTAGCTATTTGTATGATCTTTGTTATGGTTCCGATTTTGCCCGCAGAGGCGGCTGGCCTGGAAGATACAGAAAGGGTGGAGATACTTGAGTTGGTAGAAAGCTACATGGATAGTCGGGAAACAGCAGTCATGACCGGGGACACGGAAAGCTTGAGAACAGTGGCTGTCAACGGCATCGTGAACGATGAAAATGCTCACAGAATTACATTGTCCGAAAATAACGTCAGCGTTTCTGATATGTCTTTTCAAATTTCTGGGATTGACATAGAGGATACAATAACTTTTGTGACATTATATGAGAGCATGGAATATGTAGATGACGGTGTTGTGAAGACTGCAGACATTGAACACAACCTGACTATCATGTACGATGAGGCATATGATGTAGCCAAAGTAGTGTCTGACAGTTATAGGGAGACTGTGTCAGGATTCCAATCCTGTTCTTATGTTTCTGAAGAAATTCAAGCTGTTAGTGAAGCGTTATACAGCTTGAATTCCATAAATACTGATTATTGTGCTGAAATTGTCAGAGTTGCAGAATCCCAGGTTGGGTATAAAGAAAAGGCTTCCAATTCAGACTTGGATAGTTTCACAGCGAACGCCGGTTCTGCAAACTAAAAGGTAATGTAAACCGAATTATGAAAAAATCGTATTCCTTTCCATTGGGGTGAACGATTATATTTTGCTTACGAAAGCCCCGTCAAGGTTGAATTTAACGGCTTTCAGTCCGGTCTTGACTGATCTTCCGATGCAAAATTTTGGTCACCCAAGCCAAAGAAAGGGGAGGTAAAGGCACAGCCTTGGAACACTTGATTTTACTGGAGTTGGGGTGATTTTGAGCGTATAAAGTTGACACTACCTATAAAAAATGGGAGGGTGAAATATGAAGAAAAGAATAATATCTTTGGCAATTGCTGTTATGTTCGGATGCTCTATTTATACTTCTGCTATTACTACATATGCAGAAGAAGCATGTGGAGAAACGGATACTGTGAGCAAGGGAACTTTACTTTATGAGACAGAGGTAATAACACAAAAAGATTATGACGAAGGATTCCAAAATTATGCCCTTTCTGCAGCAACAGTAGACTTGGCAGTAAGTATGCACACTTTTTCCAACAATAATTTGGCAAATGTTGTCGGTGTTGTAAGAGATTATGATACAGAAGCCTTTATTCCAAATGCTACAATTTCTGTAGATGGGGAAGTTGCGGTCATTACGGGTGAAGATGGACGTTTTCAAATAAAAAATCTCCCTTCAGGAACATACGATTGGGAAATAAATGCAGCAGGGTATTTTGCGGCAAATTATAGTAATTATGATGTTGACAGTGCGGATGGAACTACAATTTTTACATTCTATATAAATGATGACTTTTCTGTTTCGCAGGATAGAGAAGAAATAATGCATGATATAGGAGGACAAACTGTACTGCCTTCTATTATAGATAGAGGAAATTTTGCAACATCATCTGTTGCCAGAGCAATGAGTTCTGTTCCGGATGTAAGCAATTCTATTGCGGTTTACTATAATAATCAAACAAAAACTGTTGATAGAGAGACATATATCTATACTGTATTATCTTCGGAACTTTACGGAAAAAGTTATTACACTGGTAAAGGACTAACTTCAACACAGGTTAGTGAATTGTATGAAGCACAGGCAGTGGCGGCAAACACCTTCTTAGAGTATGCGCTGAGTGTTTATTCGAATCATTCGGGTAAAGATTATAAGGTTTGCTCATCTTCTTGTTGTCAGGTATATGATCCTACTAAGGTTACCGAGGAGGCAATAGATGCAACGGCAAATATTTTTTATACTTCTGGAGGTAAATCTAAAACGGATATTGTAATGTATAAACCATCATCTACAACTTATGATTATATTTGGGGTGCCTTTTTCTCAAGCTGTAGTGGTAATGGAACAAAAGATCATTCTACGCAGCCTGCTTTGAAAGCTGTAAGTTGCACAGATATTGCAACTGGTGCGGGAGGACATCGTTACGGGCTATGTCAAATGGGTGCCGCATTGCGTGCAAAAAATGGTGATTCCGCATCGAATATTTTGTTGTATTATTACACTGATTGCAGGATCATATCCTGCACATTAAAATAGAAAATGTGCCAGAAAGAGATTAAGACGAGTATGGGTAAGATGAAAAATAAGGTTTTGCCGGTCTCTGTTCTTGTGTTGTTTATGCTGATGTGCATCAATGCGTGTGGAATATCGAAATCCAGGGATAGTGCTGATATGGTCTCAGAGCTTAATAACAGGATTATAGAAAAGGTAGCAGAGAATTACGAAGAAGGTAACATCAGTGCATTAGATATTGTTATAGTTCGGATTGATTTTGGTTCTTTCTCGCAAGATAATGCCAGTGAAATATTCGTGTTATGCAAGATTTTGAATACCCCTCATGTTGCAGGATTGGATAAAACGGTGGGTATCCTTTTAGATGCTGATTCATTAGAAATGGTAGCATATAAGGAGTTTGCGGCTGATAAAGTAGTTATAAACTGTATTCAAGCGAGTGACGGACAAAGCAGAATATTGGTATCAAAAACCACAACATATCAAGGAATATCAACACAGGAAATTCAGCTTTTAGCTGTCGAAGGCAGTCAATGGGTAGAAATTCCGATAGATGCGCTAAAGATCATTGGAGATGAATCTTTTTATTATATGGATATAGTAGATGATTTGATTATTGTGGCATCTGAGGATAAATTGATAAGTTCTGAAGAAATCGTAGCAGTATTAAAGTGGAACCCTGAGACAGAGCAGTTTGTTTTGGAACAGTAACGGGTTTGGCGGTGTGCAAGTCCAAATTATTAAATAACAATGTGCATAAAGAAAAGCGGAAATCTGGCTATATTAGATGAAATCACCATGACCACTAATTCCTTTGTCTATCAGAATGCTGAAAGCGGTGATGCTAAAGTTTAATTTTTATTTAAAACCGTATTTTCCAAAGAGGGAAGAAGTTCGGCAACCGTAACTTTTTCCACGGAGTCAGCTTTCGTACCTTTTGTTTTAGGCTTCTTAACCCTGGTTTTAAGAGGAGAAAACCGGCGCATTTTAAACTCTGGTTTAACCATTATCACCGTCAGAAATCCAGAAGTAAACAAAAGTAAACATATTATTTGATACTTTGAGAAATCAAAAAAATCGGAAACGCTGTATTTATCAGCATTTCCGACCCTTTTAACCTAATAGCGAGAGGGGGATTCGAACCCTCGACACTGCGGGTATGAACCGCATGCTCTAGCCAACTGAGCTATCTCGCCATATGACCAACCGAAGTTGGAATGGAACCTATAGGGCTCGAACCTATGACCCTCTGCTTGTAAGGCAGATGCTCTCCCAGCTGAGCTAAGATTCCATTTCGTTGCTCTCGCAACCGACCTGTTCAGTATACAATGCGTGTCCCACTTTGTCAACACGTTTTTTGATATTTTTGTAAAAATTTTGTATGCAATTAGAACAATAATAGCAAAAAGCAGGAAATTACAGGGCTTTCTTTACACTGATAGCCTTCATGGGGCACATTTCCTGACAACAGAAGCAGGAGATGCAGCCTTTTCTCTTGAATTTCGCCTTGCGATTTTCGATTCTGATGACATGTGCCGGACAGCTTTCCGCACATTTTCCGCATCCCACGCATTTCTCCGGGGTCAGCTGCGGATAGGATTTCAACAGTCGGGAAGCCACGAACATGAAAGGCTTGCGTAAAAATTTCGGCACACCGTTGGTAAAATCTAATTTTATGGTATCCGGCTTCTGAAAAGGAGATAAGCCTTCCGGAACCGGATCTCCCACAAGCGCCAACTCCTTAGGGCGAGCCAGACCTTTTTCCAGTGCCTGACGCAGCATGACGATCTCTGTGGGCTCTAATCCCATAAGTTTTGCGGCGAAACAGTCCTGGGTATAGAAATCTTTTGCCGCCAGCAGCATATGCAAAGGATGCGAAGTGCCGCCGGTGGGACCGTTACCCTCCATGGCATCGATGGCGTCAATGACGGTGAGATTGGGAGCTACGGTCTGAGCCAGTTCTAAGAGCATGTTGGAGAAATCTTCGATCTCCGGCCAGCGGTAGTGCATCTGGGGCTTTTCCAGACCGGGGATGGTGCCGAAGAGATTCTTGATGCCGCCGGAATAGCCGGTCATGGCATGGGTCTTCAGTTTACAGATATTAATGATATAATCGGCTTCCACGATAGGAGTGATCAGGTGGAAACTGTGATTTTTAAATCCTGCCGGACAATTTACGGTCTGTGCGGAAAAGTCCATGTTGAGTTCAGCACCTTCGCCCAGAGTATCCATGCCGCATACGTGATATACGTGTTTCATGGCTTCGGCATTGTAGAGACCGCCGGAACTTTCCGCAATGGTGATGTGCTGCATGCCCTGCTCTCGCAGCCACCTGATCACAGCTTTTATGACCAGAGGGTGGGTCGTGGCGGGAAAATCCGGGGATTTCGCCATGACGAGATTCGGCTTGATGACGATCTTCATCTCCGGGCGCAAGTCTGCGGCGATGTTCAAAGCCTCCATACTTTTGCAGATGGCGGGATAGATCAGTTCTTCGTTATATTCCGGTACGATGTGTAATGTCTGTATCATAATGACCTCTAAAGTGGTTTATTTTCTATATAGTACATGAATTTACTTGTTTTTTCAATGCTTCCGTGCTATACTACGAAATGTTGTTGAGATTTGATGGAAGAAATCAGAAGCGCATCGCAATGATTTCTTTTTTTGTGCTAAAAAGGAGTATTTTGTGAGTTATTTTTTGGAAAATGAAGAAGTGGAAAAAGTAGAAGAGGTAAAGGAGCAGGACGGTATCGCATCGATCGAGCCGTTGTTGGATAACCGTATCGTCCGTGCGATTCGTGAGATGGGTTTTGAGAAGCTGTCTCCGATCCAGGAGCAGGCGATTCCCTATTTATTACAGGGTGAGGACATTATCGGACAGGCACAGACCGGAACAGGTAAGACTGCTGCATTCGGCATTCCGGCGATCCAGCACATCAATCCGGATGTGAAAAGTTACAGACCATTATCTTGTGCCCCACCAGAGAACTGGCGATCCAGGCAGCGGAAGAACTGCGGAAGATCGCAAAATACATGCACGGCATTAAGGTGCTGCCGGTCTACGGCGGACAGGATATCAGCCGTCAGATCGCGGGACTGCGGGGCGTGCAGATCATCGTGGGAACCCCGGGACGTGTCATGGACCATATGCGCAGACGCACCATTAAGCTGGATCTGGTGAACATGGTGGTACTGGATGAAGCGGATGAGATGCTCAACATGGGCTTCCGTGAGGATATGGAGCTGATCCTTGGTCAGATCCCCGGAGAGCACCAGACCGCTCTGTTCTCCGCGACCATGCCGAAGCCGATCCTGGAGATCACAGACCGTTTCCAGAACGATGCGAAATTAGTAAAGGTGGCAGCGCAGGAGCTGACCATTCCCCTGGTATCCCAGAAATTCTACCGTGTGAAAAATCAGGACAAGGATGCCGCCTGCGTAAGACTGTTAGAGTATTATCAGCCGAAGCTGACCCTGATCTTTTGTAATACGAAGAAAAAGGTGGACGAGCTGTCGGATTTATTAAAGGAGCAGGGATTCCAGGCGGAAGGACTGCATGGAGATCTGTCCCAGGCGCAGCGTGACGCGGTCATGAAGCGTTTTCGTAACGGTGGAACCAGTATCCTGATCGCTACGGATGTGGCAGCCAGAGGTATTGATGTGGATGATGTGGAAGCGGTCATCAATTACGACATTCCGCAGGACATCGAATATTATGTGCACCGTATCGGCAGAACCGGCCGTGCCGGCAGAAAGGGCAGATCCTTTACTTTGCCAACAGCAGGGAAATCTACAAGATCCGCGAGATCGAGAGAGTCTGCCACACCACCATCACGGAGAAAAAGCTTCCCGGAGCTGCGAAGGTGCTGAAAGCGAAAGCAGACAAATATCTGAATAAGGCATGGGAATTGCATGAGCATGAAGACATTGAGCTGATGAAGAGCTTTTTACAGCGTAAGATGGAAGAGGAAGGCTGTGATGCACTGGAGCTGGCAGCTGCCATGCTGAAATTACAGGTCGGTGACAAGGGCGAGGAGATCGCGGCAGATGAATACACAAAGCGTGGCAATCGTTTCGGGGACAGAGGCCGGTCCGGCAGAGGCGATGGTGAAGGTCGCAGCTTCGGCAGAGGAGACGGAAGACGGAAGCTTGGCCGTGAAGACGGGGAACGCAGAAGATTCGGCCGCAGTGACAGAGATCGCAGAGACGATGGCAGCACCGGTTTCGGTGAGGACAGAAGACGCCGCAGAGATGAAAACCGTGAGGATGGAAGAAAATGGGGCGGCTGTGACAAAAGACGGCTGACCGCAAATACTCTGGGGACAGAGCGGAGAGAGAAGCGAAAAAGAGAAAGAAACGGGAAGAGCCGGGCATCGGTAACAGCTTACCCAAGAGAAAAACGATCTTAATTTAATGAGAAAACTTGTAGATTTGCCGCAAAAGCCGCAGTTGTGCTTTTTGCGGCAAATCGTGTATAGTTAGGGAAGAATGCATAGGCAATAACAGAAAGGTCTGCGGTATGAAAACACTGAAAAAACAGATACCATATATTTTGCTGGGAGCGACGCTTCTGCTCCTGCTTGGCTTGAATATCATCAGTCAGGATCACTGGCTGGATTCAGATATGGCGGCGGAGATGATCTTTTCCCGGATCCTTTCCGAAGAACACCACATTTTTTCCACGACAAACTGGTATTATTCCACGGAATTCCGCGTGTTGTATACACAGCTGATCATGGGACCGCTGTTTCGCATCTGCAGCAACTGGCATGTGATCCGCACGATCACGAACCTGGTATTTTATGGATTGATGCTGGCTTCCTATTATTATTTTATGAAGCCGTTAAAAGTATCCCGCGGACTTACAGTGTTAAGCTCCTGTCTGCTGCTGTTGCCTTTTTCCGAGACTATGATGACGCATATGCAGATGGGTAATACCTACATGTCCCACGTGATCCTGGTGCTGTGGTTCTTCGGTATGTATCTGCGGTTGTGTAGCGGAGAATATCATGCAAAACGCAAGGTCAGCCTGTGGATATTCTATGTGCTGCTTGCTATCGTCTGTGGAATGTCCGGCGTGCGTTACCTGCTGGCATTGCAGTGTCCTCTGGTACTGACTTCCTTTTTCTATCTGCTGGGCGGTGAGGAATTTCAGAGTTTCCGAGGAGAGATGACAAAGGAGCATTTCCGCTCTTTACTTTCTACGGACAGGATGCGATATTTTCTATATAGTCTGGTGGGGGCATTTTTCGCGGTAGCGGGTTATGGCATAAATGTTGTCTTCATCAGTCATAAATACGTATTCCAGACCTATGGCGCCACGAATTTCATCGCATTGTATCACGGTGTGTTATTTGATCGGATCCAGAATGCGGTGGGGTGTCTGCTGATGCTTTTTGGCTATATTCCGGATAAAGGGATTTTTATCCCTGCGGGGTGTTGTGACGATGGCAGCCTTTGTGATGCTTGGCATCTACGGATACGTTACGGTCAAAAGCGGAAAAATGCAGCGCATCACGGATTTCGCAGTCTGATCACACTGTTTTTGAAAGTCAGTTTTGTACTGAATCTGTTTGTGTTTATTTTTACCACCAGTACCATGGTGCCGCGGTATTATATCACGATCTTCATTTTCGCCCTGCCGGTATTGTGCTTTTATCTGGAAGAGGAAAAAATGCCCTTTGACAGATTTGCGGTGACGGCACTGCTTACTATCTGTCTGATCCTTGGAACGGGGAAAACAGTGATGTCTTTCCTAACGGTGGACAAGAACGAGACGAAGCGTCCAGTGGCGGAATTCCTTGCGGGGAACGGATATGATTTCGGCTTCGCTACTTATAATAATGCCAATATCATCACGGAGCTTACGAATGGTGAAGTGGAGATCGGCAATATCGGAGATCCCGAGCACCTGGAGTATTTCAAGTGGTCTTCGCCTATGAAATATTATGAGGAAGGGTATCATGCCGGGGAGACATTCCTGCTCCTGACGGCGGAGGAGTGTGCGGAATATGCAGAGGCTCCGGCATTAAAGCAGGGCGAAAAGGTATATGAGGACGGCAGTTATACAGTCTATGTATTCGACAGCACGGAGGAACTGATGAACTGTGCTGTGGCGAGACAATAATGACAGAGATTTGACATATTGCAGACGATATTGGCGCCCGGCACTGGCTGCAACGGGACAGAACGGTTTTGGGACTGGTTGGTTGGAGAATCTGGTGAGACACAGGGATGTCGGTACTTTTTGAAAAAGGATAACGTCTGCGGAAAGGTTGTAAGTATGAGAATCGGAATGGGATATGACGTACACCGTCTGGTGGAGGGAAGAGACCTCATCATCGGCGGCGTGAAAATACCTTATGAAAAGGGACTTTTGGGACATTCGGATGCGGATGTTCTGCTCCATGCGATCATGGATGCACTGCTGGGAGCAGCGGCACTGGGAGATATCGGAAAGCATTTCCCAGATATAGATCCCGCGTACAAGGGTATTTCTTCCATAAAATTGCTGGAAAAAGTGGGCGAGCTGCTGGAAGAAAATCATGTGTTTATCGAAAATATCGATGCGACGATCATTGCACAGGCACCGAAGATGCGCCCGCATATTGATACCATGCGGGAAAATATCGCGAAAGCCTGCTGATCGATGTGGGACAGGTCAATGTGAAGGCTACCACGGAGGAAGGACTGGGATTCACCGGCAGCGGAGAGGGAATCTCCTCTCAGGCAATCTGTCTGGTGACTACGCCGTTTGATCTTACGGCACAGGCGATGCAGGGCGGCTGCGGAAGCTGCAGCGGATGCCCGAAGAGCTGATAATTTCGGAAAATAAGAACTTGACAAATAGGTCGATAGGATATAGACTTTAATTAGAACAAGGTCTGTATACCATCGACCTTTTATAATGTGATGAGTGCAAAAAAAGCCAATAGGATTGCATAATTGGCAAGTGCTGGATTAAGAAGGATACAAGGAGGAATGGGAATGTATCAGATGACGGAGACAGAATACAAATTTGCTGAGTTGATCTGGGAGGAGGAACCCATCGGTTCCGGAGAACTGGTAAAACAGTGCGCGGAGAAGTTCGGCTGGAAGAAATCCACTACCTATACGTTTATTAAAAAGCTTTGTGAGAACGGTATTTTCAAAAATGAGAATGCCATCGTATCTTCTGTATTGAATAAGGAGGAATACCACAGAGCCCAGGGGGAGGCTTTCGTGGAGAAGGCTTATGGCGGTTCGCTGCCGAAGATGATCGCAGCATTTATCCAGAGCAAGAAGCTCAGCGCAGCGCAGATCGCTGAGATCGAAGCTATGATCGAGGATTATAAGGGGTAGGGGTTGACAAAATACTATTGTGATATTAAAGGTTCTATGCTAAGATAAATTGCATAGGGCCTTTTTCTATTATCAGATCTATTTTCTATTAGAATCCAATGTCGGAGAAATTTTCCAATCCATTGAAATTAAGTAGAAAATATGCTTTTAACTTCATTTATGCAACTAAAAACAGTTGCAAAAAAACAAGCAGAAAAAAATATAATATAATTAACAAGTGGTACAAATGGGACAAAAGGAAAAACTAATTGAACAGTTAAAAACAGACCTAAGACATTTACGTTTCATGATGCGGAAGTTTTATTGGATTATCTGGAATTTACGAAATCCAATAAGGGGAAAACCAGCGGTTCCAGAGTGATGTTTACCAGTGAGGAACACGGGAGTATATTACTGCATAAGCCGCATCCGCAAAAGGAATTGAAAGCATACCAGGTCAGACAATTATGTGATCTGCTGGAACAGGAGGGATTGATTTGAAAAATACGATGGAATATAAAGGGTATGTCGGCAGCGTAGAATTTTCCGAGGAGGATGGGATTTTTTTCGGAAAGGTAATGGGGATTCGTTCCCTGATCTCTTATGAGGGAACCGATGCCAGGAGTCTGGTAGAGGATTTTCATGGGGCGGTAGATGATTATCTGCAACTGTGTGAAGGACAGGGGAAAGCTCCGGAAAAAGCATACAAGGGAAGCTTTAATATCCGGATCGCGCCTGAGACTCGTATTTTTGCATATCTTATTTAGTAGGAATTATCATTTATAGAATAAAGGCATGGAACAGGAAAAGTACTTTTAGGTAGGACGCCAGAGAGAAGCCGTTAGAAGCTGGGAGCGGCTTTCGTCCGAGGAAAAGGAAGTGCGCCTGTGAGCTGATCCGGGGAACGTTAACAAAAGTATCCGGATCCGGTGAGCACCCGTTATGTGCGTGACGCCATAGGCGTAAGAGTGAAGGGCATCGTCCCTTAAGTAGAGTGGAACCGCGGATAAATTCGTCTCTAAGAGAAGAGTTTGTTCGCGGTATTTTTTTCGAGGTGAGAACATGGGCATCATCAAAAATTTAAAAGAAGAAGTCCGTATTATCAAGGAACGTGATCCGGCGATCCATTCTTCCATGGAGGTACTTTTGTATCCCAGTTTCAAGGTCATGATCCATTACCGACTGGCTCACAAGCTATATGTGAGCGGGCATTATTTCTGGGCCAGATATATTTCCCAGCGTGGTGTACGTAAGACGGGCATTGAGATCCATCCCGGCGCGCAGATCGGCAAGGGATTTTTCATTGATCACGGCAACGGTGTCATCATTGGTGAGACTACCATTATCGGCGATAATGTGACCCTGTATCAGGGAGTGACACTGGGAGGAACTGGCAAGGAGCACGGCAAGCGTCATCCGACCATCGGCAACAACGTCATGATCAGTGCGGGTGCGAAAGTACTGGGTTCCTTTACCATCGGAGATAATTCGAAGATCGGTGCCGGAAGCGTGGTCTTAAGTGAAGTGCCCCCCGGATCCACGGTCGTAGGTGTACCGGGGCGTGTAGTGAAGCGCAACAACGCAAGCCTCCCCCAGGAGACCATGAACCAGACAGATCTCCCCGATCCGGTGCGGGAAGATATCACGGTATTGCAGCGTGAGAACTCCGAACTGACCAACCGCGTGCTGGAGATGGAAGATGAATTGAAACAGCTGCGCAGGCTGGTGGTAATGAGCGAAGAAGCGAAAACTGATAATACAGTTAAGACAGGAAAGGATAAATCATGAGTATTCAAATCTACAACACTTTAAGCAAGAGAAAAGAAGAATTTAAGCCCCTGGAGCCGGGAAAGGTAAAAATGTATGTCTGCGGGCCTACCGTATACAACCTGATCCACATCGGCAATGCCCGCCCTATGATCGTATTTGATACGGTGCGCCGTTACATGGAATACAAGGGATACGAAGTAAACTATGTATCCAACTTCACAGACGTGGATGACAAGATCATCAAGAAGGCCAATGAAGAGGGTGTGGAGCCCAGCGTGATCTCCGAGCGCTATATCGCAGAGTGCAAAAAAGACATGGAGGGAATGAATATCAAGCCCGCTACCAAGAACCCTAAGGCTACCGAGGAGATCGGCGGCATGTTAGACATGATCCAGACCCTGATCGATAAGGGACATGCTTATGTTGCTGCAGACGGTACCGTGTATTTCCGTACCAGAAGCTTCAAGGACTACGGCAAGCTGTCTCATAAGAATCTGGACGACTTACAGGGCGGTAACCGTTCTCTGTTAGTCTCCGGTGAGGATCAGAAGGAAGATCCCCTGGATTTCGTACTGTGGAAGCCGAAAAAAGAAGGCGAGCCTTACTGGGATTCCTGCTGGTGTCAGGGCCGTCCCGGCTGGCACATCGAGTGCTCCGTTATGAGTAAGCGTTATCTCGGCGAAGAGATCGATATTCATGCCGGCGGAGAGGATCTGATCTTCCCTCATCATGAGAATGAGATCGCACAGTCCGAGGCAGCCAATGACAAGCCTTTTGCAAAATACTGGATGCACAATGCTTTCCTGAACATCGACAACCGCAAGATGTCCAAATCCCTGGGCAATTTCTTCACTGTCCGGGAGATCTCCGAAAAATACGATCTGCAGGTACTGCGTTTCTTTATGCTGACCGCGCATTACAGAAGTCCGCTGAATTTCAGCGCTGACTTAATGGAAGCTGCGAAGAACGGCTATGAGAGAATCGTCACCAGCGTGGATAATCTGAAGTTCTTACTGGAAAAGGCAGCAGATGCCGAAATGACCGAAGAAGAGAAGCAGTTAGTTACCGAGGCACAGGGTTTCGAGACCAAGTTCGACGAAGCTATGGATGATGATTTTAACACCGCAGATGCACTGGCAGCTATTTTCGAGCTGGTAAAATTCGTGAATTCCAATGCTAAGGCTGAGAGCAGCAAGGCATTTCTGGAGGCTCTGAAACAGGAAATCGTGACTCTGTCCGATATCTGTGGACTGATCGTAGACAAAAAAGCAGAGATGTTAGACAGCGACATTGAGGCACTGATCGAGGAGCGTCAGGCAGCCAGAAAGGCGAAGAACTTCGCAAGAGCCGACGAGATCCGTGATGAACTGTTAGCTAAGGGCATTGTACTGGAAGATACCAGAGAGGGTGTAAAATGGAAGAGAGCATAACCCTTCTTACGAAGATCAAGGAGACCTTCGACTGCGAAGGGCAGGACGTCCGGGCGTATTCTCCGCTGACACTGGCCTATATCGGAGACGGGATTTATGAGCTGGTGATCCGCAGCGTGGTGGTGGAGAGAGCTAACCGTTCCGCCAATGATCTGCATAAAAAGACGACACGTTATGTAAAGGCACCGGCGCAGTCCGCCATGATCGAGGCACTGCTTCCGGAACTGACGGAGGAAGAGGAAGCGGTGTACCGCAGAGGACGCAACGCCAAATCATACACCACCGCGAAAAACGCTTCCGTGGCAGATTACCGCAGAGCTACCGGTTTTGAAGCACTGATGGGCTATCTGTACCTGACGGGACAGATCGACCGGATGCTGCAGTTGATCAAAGACGGCATCCGTCTGGCAGGCATGGAACTGTAATAAAAATTCACAATAGAAAGGACAAGCATGGGATATCAGGAATTTACCATAGAGGGCAGAAATGCCGTGATCGAGGCGTATCGTTCGGGCAAACCCATTGACAAGCTGTTCATTTTGGATGGCTGTCAGGACGGTCCGATGATGACCATTAAAAGAGAAGCAAAAAAGCATGACACATTAGTAAAATATGTGACCAAGGAGCGTCTGGATCAGTTATCCGAGACCGGAAAACATCAGGGCGTCATTGCTTATGCGGCGGCTTATGAGTACGCGGAGGTGGATGACATTCTGGAAGCAGCGAAGAAAAAGGGTGAACCGCCCTTTATTTTCCTGTTGGATAATATTGAGGATCCCCATAATCTGGGAGCTATCATCCGTACCGCCAATCTGGCCGGAGCCCACGGTGTCATCATTCCGAAGAACCGTGCAGCAGGACTGACCGCGACGGTAGCCAGAACCTCCGCGGGAGCGCTGAACTATACGCCGGTAGCAAAGGTGACGAATCTGGCCAAGACCATTGAAGAACTGAAAAAGGAAGGACTGTGGTTCGTGTGCGCCGATATGGGCGGTACTACCATGTACGATCTGAATCTCAAGGGCCCCATCGGTCTGGTCATTGGCAACGAGGGTGAGGGCGTAGGACGTCTGGTGAAGGAAAAATGCGATATGGTGGCATCCATTCCCATGAACTGCGGGGGGATATCGATTCCCTCAATGCTTCCGTGGCAACAGGCGTACTGGCTTATGAGATCGTGCGTCAGAGATTACAGGCGTAATATAGGAGTGGAAAAAAGGGGAAAGCATGGCAGAGCATTTCAAATATGAAGAGATGACGGATGAAGAACTCATCGACCAGCTGCGGGAAGGTGACAGACAGGTGATGGATTACATCTGCGACAAGTATAAAAATCTGGTGCGAAGCAAGGCAAAATCCGTTTATCGGGAATGACAACGGATCTTCTGCCTAAGATGAGTCTGCCGTATTTACTGGTGATCACGACTTATCCGGGAGCGAGTCCGGAGAAAGTGGAGTCCAGTGTGAGCGAACCTGTGGAAAGCGCATTGGGCTCCATTTCCGGTGTAAAGAATGTATACAGTATGTCCTATGAAAACTACGGGATCGTAGAACTGGAATTCGCAGACGGAACGGATATGGATTCCGCCATGGTAAAGGTATCGAGCGCTCTGGACAGTGTAAAATCGGCATTGCCGGAGGAATGCGGTTCTCCGAATATCATGGAGATCAGCATGGATATGATGGCTTCCGTATATCTGGCGGCATCCTATGAGGGTAAGGATATTCAGGAGACCTCGCGGTTTGTCGAGGACACGCTGATCCCCTATCTGGAACGGCAGGAGGGTGTGACCAGTATCTCTGACATCGGAATTGTGGAGAATTCCATCTCTGTGGATCTGAATCAGGATAAGATTGATGTGTTGAACGAGAAGATCCTGGCAAAGACCAATGATGCTTTTGCGGATGCGGTGGATCAGCTGAATGATGCGAAGAAGCAGCTGCTGGAATCGGAGCAGAAGCTGGCAGACAGCACGCAGGAGCTGGTCGACGGACAGAAGGGATATCGACGACGGCAGGACGAAGTTAGACGATGCCCAGAAGGAACTGGACGAGCAGAAGGAAAAGCTGGAAGATGCCAAAGGGTTCTCTGGAGGATCAGAAGAAGGATACCGAGAATAAGCTGGCGACCGCGAGCCAGGCTTTGGATCAGTTGAATGCATGCAGACAGACCTGCTGACGTTGCAGGCGCAGGAGGAATCGCTGAAGGCGACGATCACCGCGATTGACGGAATGGCGTCGACGAAGAATGAGAGAGAGATCATGTCCGGTGGGCTGGGAAGACTGATCAGCTTTTTACAGTCTCCTACTGCCAGAGGACTGAAAAGTATGGACTATGCAGCAGCTGTGGGAGCGCTCGGTGGTCGTCATCGAGAATATCTATCGTCTGCGCGGCCGCGGCGTGCCCGCCGCCCGCGCTGCGGTGCAGGGTGCGCGTCAGGTGGGTATGTCCGTTGTGGCGTCTACCCTTACCTCGGTGTGCGTGTTCCTGCCGGCGGTGTTCTCTGCCAGCCTCATCCGCAACCTGATGGGTCCCATGTCCCTGTGCATCGGCTACTGCCTGATGGCTTCCCTCATCGTGGCACTGACCGTGGTGCCCGCCGCTTCGGCTACCGTGCTGAAGAACGCCCAGCCCAAAAAGCTGGCATGGTTCGATAAAATTCAGGACGCCTACGGCCGCAGTCTGGAAAAGGCGCTGAAAAACCGCTTTATACCGCTGGCAGCCGCTGTGCTGCTGCTGGTGTTCTGCTGCTGGCGGGTGGTCTCCATGGGCATCGTGCTGCTGCCCACCAGCACCAGTAACGAGGCCATGATCACCCTTTCCACTACCGACACCCTCTCGCAGGACGAGTCCTATGATGTAGCCGGTAAGGTGGTGCAGGCTGTGATGGCCGTGGACGGCGTGGAGGAGGTAGGCATTACCCCCGACAACACCGTGGCGGGCATGGATGTTTCCAACCTCGGCCTGCCCTCTGCCATCACCGACCTGCTGAACGCCGCCAACGGTTACGGCAAGTATAAGATCAACGTCAAGCTCAACGAGGATCTCTCCTCTTCCAAGATCGACGCCGCCTGCAAAGCCATGGAGGAAGCCGTGGCAGGGGTGGCGGACTGCACCGCCACCGTCAAGCAGTACGGCATGACGGATGACCTGACCAGCCAGCTGTCCACCGGTCTGACCATCAAGATCTACGGCACTGATGCCGAGACCCTGACTGCCCTGTCCGAGAAGGTGATAGACATCGTGAACAACACCGAGGGCTTCCA
>VOFE01002246.1_pt1 | contig 32000 bp, 42 predicted proteins | sample 5384071 | NCBI WGS metagenome assembly VOFE01 (sample SAMN12384724, study PRJNA508395) | human gut metagenome | isolation source: healthy gut D | host: Homo sapiens
TTCTCATATACCATGGAGTCTGATCAATAACCATCTTAGGGAGACCCGACTCTTTGACTTTCAGTTTCTTCTTATCAATAACGAGAATTGAAACCGTCTGTTTTGCAGCTTCCATCATGGACTGCTGCTCAGCCTGACGCTTCTCCATCTTCCTTCCGAAATAATAAAGTACTGCCAGTGCAATGAGTGCAATAACCAGGATGATGAGCACTACGTTCAGAAATGTCTGCATATAAATACCTCCGTAAATGATAGCGGCGGATGGCGTTAACTATAAAAATGACAGGAAAACAGCCCCTTTCCCTTGCAATTTACCACTGTCCATCAGCACCACAAAAAAAATAACCGCACTTGTCGCTATTATAGCATCAGATAGATAAAAAGGCAAGGAAAAGCGTAAAAACCGGGGGCCGGAAAAGAACAGAATGTAACAGTTCATGCTGTCTGAACTGTTACAACGGAATGTCATGTTCACACGGAATAAAAGGGCATCCGCAGGCCGTAAATTCCATCGGGCGCCCTCTCCATCCTTGTCTTGTACGTATGAAGTCAGCAGTATGAGTGTGTATCTTAAAGGTTGATAGCTCCTGTTTCTTCTTCGATGAGCTGAATCAGGGTACCATCCTTGACAAGCATGTAAATATATTCAATATCGGGATAAAAGAAACGGTCCTGGTCGGCAAAAGCTACTTTTTCCCGGATGAAATCATGGAGCTTTGCCGTCGCTTTTCCCCTGCCTCAATGGCTTTAACATATCAATTGCCTGAAGGGAGACCATGATGTCGATTGCAATAATATACTGCAGCTTTCTCACTGCTTCCCGGCGCGCTTCGATGCGTTGTAAGCCATGGAAACAGGATCCTCCTGTCCGGCGCAGGTTGGTATTGAATCAATGGAGGCAGGCACGGCAAGCAGCTTGATTTCATTCTGAAGACCGGCTGCCGTATACTGCGGGATCATAAAGCCGTTATTCAGCCCCGGGTTCGCGACGAGGAAGGCGGGGAGGCCGTCGTTTAAATTGCGGTTAACCATGCGGTCAATGCTTCTTTCTGCCTGGTTTCCGGCAATAGCCGCGGCCATGCTGATCATATCGGCATGGGTACCGACAAAGGAACCGTCGAAGTTTCCGCACATCAGAGCTTCACCTCTGCCGTCTTCAGTCTCGAAAATTTCCGGATTATCACTGACGGAGTGCATTTCATTGATAATTACCTCATAAGCCTCCTTGACGAGTCTGAAAGCGGCGCCGTGGATATGAGGCATCCTCTCATCACATAGGCGTCCTGGACCTTGCCTGTCTCTGTAAGCCTCACTGATTTCGCTTCCTCCAGAAGCCGGAGAAGATTATCGGCGGACGCTCTCTGTTCCTCATGCTGCTTATTATTGTGAATCCTTGAATCCAGGGCCTTAGTTGTCCCGCGCAGCTGCCTCAAAGCAGAGGGCTCCGGCTATTTCAAGGTTTTTCATTGAGATAATGGAATCATAGGAGGCCAGCAGCGCCAGAGCAGTGACGGTGATTGTGCCGTTCAGCATGGACAGGCCCTCCTTACATTCCAGTTCTGCCGGTGACAGACCTTTTTCAGCCATGGCATCAAGCGACGGTATTTTTTCCCATTTTTCAGTACATGCCCCTCTCCGATATAAGCCATGACAAGATGGGCCTCCACTCCGAGGTAACCGACGGAACCTTCTCCCGGGGCAAATGGAACCAGATTATTATTAAGAAAATCGCGTATTAACTCAAGCGTTTCCAGGCGGATACCGGAATGGCCGTGGCCCAGATTGATAATCGTCATGAACATGACTGCCCTGGCCTGTTCTTCTGTGAGCGGAGTACCGACTGCGCAGGAATGGGAGCGGACAATATTTTTCTGAAGCGTTTTCGCATCTTCCTGTTTAATGGTATAACGGACATTTTCACCGAATCCGGTTGTTACGCCGTAAATAATCCGGCCTTCATCCAGAAAACGCTCAATCAGCCGGCGGTTGGCCCTTACTTTTCACAGAACTCCTCTGAGAAAGTAACTTTTGCATGGAACCGCACAACGGCCATAAAGTCGTCAATCCGATATTTTTACAGTCATTCAGAACTAATTCCTGTAATACAGCGGGATTTTTCAATTGAATTTTCATAACATTTACTCCTTTTCAGATAAATATAATTTTATAATCAGACAGCCTGAACTGTTACTAACAGATAACAGATGCGGCAGCTTTTAGGCCGTCAGGCCGCCGGTTTATAAGTGAATAATGAAACTACTGCGAAAAATGATGACAGAAAAGAGGCAGCTCATAATATCGGACGGAATTCCGAAAAATAGAAAAGCCGTTCATGCCCAGAACCACAAATAACAATCCTCCTGCCAGACCGGCAAATGCTCCCTCCTTTGTGGCCTTTTTCCAGAGCAGGCCGCCTACAACCGGTGCAAATACGCCTGCCGTATAAAATGGTATAGGAAAGCAGCAGCACATTCAGTATATTCGGCATCATCAGAGCCACGAATACAGAGATCAGGCCGATAATCAGAGTCCAGATACGTGACAATTTTAACAGCTTTGCATCATCGGCCGTTCCGTCTTTCTAGGATAAACCGCAGATAGACATCTCCTATGACATGGGAGGTTGCGGCAGTCAGAATGGAATCGGCTGTCGATAATATGGCGGCTATTACAGCTGCCAATGTGATACCGCCCAGTACCGGAGGCAGTATGGCGGAGATAATCTGAGGAACCACCAGGGACGGATTCGCCAGCTCGGGAAGATTGCCTTACCGGCAATGCCGAGAATAACCGGGAAAAGGTTAGGATGCCAACGATCACACAAGCGAGAATTCCGGCCTTTTTGCCGTCTTCGTATCTTTGGCGGCGAAAAGTCTCTGGTAGACATCCTGACCGATGAGCGTGTAAATAAACATTGGAAGTATCAGGTACAGAACATAGGAGGGTTCCACCCCTGGGTCATGGTAAAATAATTTGCGGAAGTCTGCGAGTTCACCGCCTCGACCATACCGCTCCAGCCCCCCAGCTTGTTTACGGTAAAAAATGTAGCGGCGATAATACCTGCACCGGCAACGATAATCTGAATAAAATCAGTGATGGTAACAGCCCACAACCCTCCGACCACGGTATAACCGATAAAAAAGCAGCGGCGATTAGACCGCCCACAACCGGACTTCGATTCCGATGGAAGACAGAATACTCCCGGCGGAATTCACCTGTCCGGACAGGATGCCAATCAGGGCCAGAAGAGACAGCATTGCACACAGAAAGCGCAGCAGCGGGCTGCCGTATCTTGTCTCCAGGAGTTCGGCTACCGTATAGAGCTGCATTCCCTCCATCTTTTTAAGAACCAGGCATACGGCCAGGATACCGACAGCGCCTGCCAGCCCGTTATACCACGCGATCATTCCTGATGAATATGCCTCAGCCCCCAGACCGACCACATAACCTCCGCCGAAATAAGTCGCAGCCAGAGTGAAGGCTGCCAGGAATACACCCAGCCGCCTCCCGGCCAGCAGGAAGTCTTCGGCAGACGAGTTGAATTTGTTTGCCCACACACTTACACCGAACATAATCACCAGATACGAAATTAGAATTACCGTTAACATGAAATACTCCTCCTTTGTACTTGATATCTGTTTAATAAGCAAGAGATATGCCAAAATTAACGGAATATAAAAATGGGCTTAAAACTTTGCAATTATTCAGAAAATAGATAAAAATAGGAAAAACAAAGACGGAGTACAAAGATAATAAGTAAGAGGGCATCAGTTCAGACGGCATGAACAGTTAAATTTAGAAGTTATGCTTTGCCGCGTTATGCAAAGAATTTTTGCATATGCAATATTATCATGCATAGAGAAGTGGACATAATGATGCAATCATGTTAAGTTTAGAACAGGATGAAATTAGTAACGGTTCATACGCGGTTACTGTTCACGGTTGTGTTCCGCGACGCACACTGGCTGCGCTGACCGTACGAGTATAAAGTTTAAAAAGAGGTGTGACATGGCAGAATTATATGAAATAAGTTTTTATCGTGATTCCGATTACCGTCTTGTAAAAATCAATTGGAAGAATGATATTTTGGAGAGCCGGCTTAAGCCGTTCTGGAACGAATACATCGGCCGGCCCATGGAGGAGCTTTCAGATTTTCGCTGGGACAAGGAGGAAGGCATTCTTGCCTGGCACAATGAAATTTTCCGGTGCCAGGAAGAGAAGCTGAAAGAGACAACAGTCTGATCCAAAAAAGGGAATCAGCAGAGAACAGATTTATGAAAAAGTACTCCGATACGCTCGATGAGAGTATCCAGATTTATGATGAACACGGCAATATCATTTATTTTAACAGCGTGTGCAATGAGATTGTCGGCAGCGATGAGCCTGTGGTGGGGAAACATCTTCTCGATGTATTTGATGTCGAGGCCGACGACAGCACAACCCTGGAGGCGCTGCGCATGGAGGCGCCGGTCAGATACCGGTTTTAGACATTATTACTCCAGAAAAGGGAAGGAGCTGTTTACGGTCAATTCTGCTTTTCCTGTGAAAATGAATAGGCGTACTGTGGCGGTTCTTGCCCTGGAGGAAAATATTTTGTCATATACCGCAAGGCGGAGCAGCTTGAGAAACTTCAAAGTGCGATAAAGAGAAGGTATCCGTATCTTCCGATTACCGCAGAAATACGGGGTACACGTTGGATGATATGATAGGGCATCATCCAGGCATCAAAAAGCTGAGGGAATTGGCCCGGAAAGTGGCATTTCAGAACAATAATGTGCTGATCGTAGGGGAGACAGGGACGGGAAAAGAAATAGTTGCCCAGAGTATTCACAGGATGAGCGCGAGGAAAAACGCTCCTTTTGTGGCTCTAAAACTGCGCAGCTATACCGGAGGGGCTGATCGAAAGTATCCTGTTTGGAACTGCAAAAGGCTCGTTTACCGGAAGTTCGGACAAGACAGGGCTTTTGGAGGAAGCCGACAAGGGGACGCTCTTTCTGGATGAGTTAAATTCCATGAGTCTCAGTATGCAAGCCAAAGTACTGAGAGCGCTTCAGGAGGGTACATTCAGGCGTGTGGGGGAAGTAAAGAGTACAGGACAGATGTAAGAGTAATTTCCACCTGTAATGAAAATCCGTTTCAGCTCATGGAGCAGCAGAAGCTGCGTTCCGATTTATTTTACAGGCTGGCAACAATTATTCTGGAGATTCCTCCCTGCGCGAACGGCCGGAGGATATCGAAGAATTAATCCGCCATCATATAACACAAATACGGGGAGACTACGCTTTCCCATTTGATGAGATAGAACCGTCCGTACTCTGGCAGCTTCAGCAGTATTCCTGGCCGGGGAATGTCAGAGAATTGTTTCATGCCGTGGATTATGCAATGAACGTGGCAGCCGACCGTGTTTTCAGGCTTGAATATCTTCCTGCCTACTGTTTCAGGGAAGGGAGAGGAACGTGGAACCGGGAAAGCATCGGCAGCAGGATTTATATCGGCAGCAAAGAGCGCGGAGAGCCAGACCGTAAGATTGGGCGGGAGAAAGATTTAGAGAGAACCTTACAGGAACAGATGGAGGATATTGAGTCTGAAATCATCAGGGAAACACTCCGCCGCTGCTGCGGTAATGTGACGCAGGCAGCCAAAAACTTGGGCTGCAGCGCCGGAGCCTCCAGTACAGGATAAGGAAATATGGGATTTATATTTAAAACAGGTTATCGTTATAGGCGGTGATTGGTATTTGGTGAGAGTTGAGATTGAAAATAAATTATCAAAATAATAGAAAATGAAAAATATTTTACATTTCTATTGACTTTCATAATGGAGATTTCTATAATGAAGCTATGGAGGTTTTACATGGATAATAACGTACTTAGCATCATCAATGAAAATTATTCGGCATTGACAAAGACGCAGAAAAACTGGCGGATTTTATCAAAGATAATGTGCATATGATCCCATTTCTATCGATTGCAGGAGCTTGGGGAAAAGACGCAGGTGAGTTTGGCCAGTATCACCCGCTTTACGAGGGAGCTGGGGTTTAACGGTTATTCACAATTCCAGAAAAGCGCAGCGGATTTGATTCGCAAAGGACGTGGTACCGATGCGTGAATTAAAGCATTCGATTACAGAGGAGGGGAGGAAGATATATTAAGCAGGATGATACGTCTGAATATTAACTCACTGGAGACACTGAACAGTGAAGACCTGAAAAAAATTTTCAGCAATCCGTTGATTTGATAACGAGCTGCCGTAAACTCTATATAACTGCCGCCCGCTCGTCTTTCAGTGTTGCATATTATCTGTATTTCATGCTGAAGGAATTTATGGAGCATGTTGAACTGCTGACAGAAGGAACCGGAGATATTTCGAATAAACTGCAGTACATTGAGAAAGAAGACTGTCTCATTGCAATCAGCTATGAACGATATACCAGGGCTACATATAATATTGTCTCCTATTTAAATAAAAAAGGATGCCCGGTCATAGCGGTTACGGACAGCCATTCTTCACCAATTGCATCGAAGGCCACAACGGTTCTTCTGGCAAAGCATGCGGTTGATACCTATTCTTTTGTCAACTCAATGACGGTGGCAAACGCCCTGATTACTGCGGCAGGAAGGAGGGATAAAGACAATACATTGAAGAAGCTGGAGCGCCAGGATGAGATAGCGCTTGAATACGGCTTATATTTGTGATGAATCAGATATAACATTTTTCAGAATAGATTCTAAACAAAAAGGAAGGAACTTTTAAAGCGCTGCATGTTGGCCCATTCAGACATTCTTTAAGGAGCTCCCCCTTCCTTTAGTATACGCTAAAATCCTGCAGATTGCAAGAAGCCGGGCGGTACTGTCTTAGAATTTCTTAGTGATAATCGTTACTGTTCACACCCCCGCCAGGAAGCGGCGTGCGAACAGTAACTGGTAATAATCCCTGAAAAAGTTATAAATAAAACTGAATATGAACCAGCTTTACCACGGTAATACTGTGGAAAAAGAGTTATTATGTGAATAGTAACGAAAAGAGGCGGGGTAGTGAAAGGAGATGTTGTAATGATTTTGGGTTTACCGCCCATCTTGGGCTTTTGCCTCTTGTTCTCTACATTATCTTAATGATGAAGGAAAAGACATGAACCTGTCCGTCCTGATTTGCGTGATTTTAGGCGCTGTCATGACGGGGAGAGTGTAAGCGGTTTTGGTACCGTTCTACAGAATTCTCTCAGTTCTTTCTTGTCGCTAATCGGCTTTATCATCGTTCTTGGCTCCGGTCTGGGAGAAGTCCTGACCAGGACGAAAGTCGCTCATAACATTGTGCATCTGGTAATAGGAAAAGCAAAGCTTAAATCAAAGAAACAGGCAATTTTATTGCCATGTGCACATCGACCCTGCTGGTCTCCATGCTTGGAACACTGTCGGGTTCGAATGCAATTATTGCGCCGATTCTGATTCCGATTATGGCCAGTCTTGGGATTACGCCCAGCACACTGGGGTAATCCTGCATGGCGCAGGGGCGGCCGGGCTTCAGGATTGGTCCGTTTGTGCCTCCTGTAGCAACCGTCATGGGACTGACCGGGCTGAATTACAGCCAGTATATGAAAACGGCAGGACTGCCGTTAGGTCTTATCATATGGGTATGTACATTTTTTGTTGCCTGCCGGACACAGAAGCTTACGGAAGGAAAGGTGTCTTACAGCGGGGACGAAGCAGTTTCGGAAGATTTCCAGGTGACGCCGGAGATCAAACGGGCTACCTGGGCATTCGGAATCACGATGCTTGTCATGCTGGTTTACGGAGTAGCGGTTAAGGCCGGGGCATCTTATGCAATTGTGGTAATGTTGACGGCTTCCCTGGTCACGGCGTTTGCATCGGGGATGGAATTGCAGAGGGGGCTGACAACCCTCGTGCAGGGAGCTTCTAAAATGTTTTGGATGTTCTTTATGTTTATCCTGTTCGACCTGTTTCTCAACTATGTGGCGGCATCGGGGCCTTTGATGCGATCGCCGGATATATGCAGCCTCTCATCGACGCGGGAGGCGTGGTGGCATTCCTTATGCTCAGCACCGCAATCGGTGTATTTGGAATATCGGGAGCCGGCGTTGCGCAGGCAAAAATGATCCACGATCTGTTTTTACCCCTGGTAGTACTTCTGTCCGTTAAAATGGATATCTGGGCTTTGGTGATTCTTGTGGGATGCCAGATCACATTCTTTGTCACGCCGACTGTGGATATGGTCGGCAATATGGGGCTGGCCAGGTCAAAGGATATCAAGGCAATGTTGAAAAACGGCTGGGTTATCACTATTGTTACTTTTTGTCTATGTGCTGATTCAGCTGTAATGTACGCGGGTAAATCCCGTCAAAAGACACACGGAGAACTCTTTGGGGAGCGGAGCGGACTCCGTAATAAACCGGACGGCCATATGCAGAGAAGAATAGATAACAGTTCAGACGTCTGAACCGTTACAAGAATAGAAAGGAAAAGGTAAAATATATGGGAATTCATTTAGCATTGCTTCAAACAGACATTAAATTTTGTGATTTCGAATATAACGCCGCGCATGTCAAAAAAATGATCGCTGATGCGATGGAGAAAGTGCCGAGGCCCGATGTAATCGTGCTGCCGGAAGACTGGTCCTCCGGTTTTTCAGATGAGATGTTCCACCATATGGAAGAGCATATTGAACAGATAGACGGGCCGTCGGTTACCGTTTTGAGAGAATGTGCCAAACAGTATTCGGTGTGGATCGTCGCCGGTTCCGTGGGTATCCGATCAGAAGACGGGATGAGAAATACTACGTTTCTCATTAACCGGGAAGGGAGATAGTCGGTGATTACAGCAAAATGCATCTGTACAGTGATATGGATGAGGATGTGCCATATCTTCACGGAACAAAAACGGAGGTTTACGATACGGAGCTGGGCCGTGTCGGATTCATGATTTTGCTATGATATCCGTTTCTGCGAATTATCACGCATTTACGCGCTAAGGGGAGCGGAGCTGCTCATCGTCACTTCGAATTTTCCAAATCCCCGCGTAAGTCACTGGAGGACGCTGCTGATTGCCAGGGCGATCGAAAACCAGATGTTTGTTGCAGCCTGCAACCGTGTAGGGGAAAGTCCCATGGGAACTTACTGCGGCCATTCCATCATCATCGATCCATGGGGAATGTTATCGCTGAGGGAAACGATGAGGAAGGAATCATAACAGGTTCCATCGAGCTCTCGGAAGTAAAGGAGATAAGGGATATGATTCATATGTTCGGGATCGCAAACCGGAAAGCTACGGTGAGCTTGCCGCCGGAAAGAGGTGATACGGGGTGGATACGGATAAGCTTAAGTTGAATGTTTTAAATCTCTGTTCAAGGATAGAGGGGAAAAAAAGGCGATCGTAATCGAGGATTTAAAGACAGGCGAGGCAGTAGAAATCAACCGTGATGAGGTGTTTCCCGCCGCAAGCCTGATCAAGGTTCGAGTTTTGTCAGCGCTTTTTCGAATGGCAAAAGAAAATCAGATTGCCCTGGATGAGAGAATAGAGCTGGATAAAAAAGACAGCCGCATAGGCGGATTTGGAATCCTCAAAGATTTGGGAGACGGGCTTAATTGCTGTGCGCGATTTGGCGGTTCTGATGATCACGCTCAGCGACAACATAGCCGCCAACCTATTAATCGATAGAATCGGGATGTCTCAGATCAATTCTGAACTTCAGGCCATGGGAATGAAGCATACGGTCCTGCAGCGGAAAATGATGGATTCACAGGCTTGGGAGAGAGGGGCTTGACAATTATACAAGCGCCGGCGACATGCAGAAGCTTATGAAGGCAATCTTAGAAAGCAGCTTCACGGGGAGATATTCTCGATATCCTTTTCCGGCAGCAGTGACAATAATAAGCTGCCCGCCCTGATGGAGGGAGGCGTGCGATTCGCGCATAAGACTGGGGGATTTGCCGGGGTCGAACACGATGCCGGAATTATATGCACCGATGACAGGGAGATAATAGCAATTGTACTTACCGATGAGCTTGCCGATAACCGGGAAGGAATCTGGCTGAACCAGGAGATTGGAAAATTAATAAACAGTGAATTAATCAGAGAAATGCAGTAAAGGTTTAGAGCCTGTTTGAAAATTCATTCCATCATCTGCACGCCCCACTTCGCGGCATATTTGGCCCGAATTCGTCTTACCGTAGCCCTACGCCGCCTCATTCGGGCCAAATCGCCCACAAAGTGTGACGCACAGCTGACAGAAAGCAATTTTCAAACACGCTCTAGAAAAGCAATAAATCCAGAAAACAATTTAAGGAGTAAATAATGAACAGAGGAATTATAAAAAATGTGGAGGTAAAGGTGCTGGAACTGCCTTTAAAAAAACAGTGGAAAATATCTCTGTATGAGCAGACAACAAGAGCCCATGCCATCGTCAGGATTACAACGGAGGATGGAATTGTTGGGTTTGGCGAGGCTGCTCCGTCTCCGGCATTTATGGGAGAAACGGGATATACGATGGAGGTCGCCGTCAACCGGTATCTGAAAGACGCCGTGATTGGCATGGACGTATTTTCCACGGATTTAATACAAAAAAATGAACTCTGCCATTTACGGCAACTATGCGGCAAAGTCGGCGATAGACATGGCATTATACGACATCATGGGAAAGATAACGGAACTTCCCGCATACCGGCTCTTGGGAGGACTGTACAGGGAAAAAGCCGCCCTGAGCTGGGTAGTCGGGATGCAGGATTTGGATGCCTCGATTGAGGAGGCGAGGGAAAAGCTGAAGGAGGGCTACGTGTATTAAAGGTGAAGGTTGGAAAATCACCGGAAGTGGATTATCGTCTCGGTAAAGCGCATCCGCGATGAGCTGGGAGACGGTTTCCCGCTGCGCCTGGATGCGAATCAGGGATATAATTACAGTACAGCGCTCGGTATCTTCCGAAGACTGGAAGAATTCGGCCTGGAAAGCATAGAGCAGCCGGTCAAACGGTGGGATATCCAGGGCATGAGAATGCTGCGTGAACGTCTGAAACCCCCGATTATGGCAGATGAGTCGGTCTCTGATTTCCATTCGGCAGGCGTGGTAATCCGTGAACAGGCCTGCGACAGCGTAAATATCAAAAGTAGGCAAGGTGGGAGGACTGGACGATGGCAAAGAAGATTGCGGCGTGTCTGGAAGCAGAAGGTCTTTCGGCGACGGCCGGAAGTAATCTGGAGGTGGAATCGGCTCCGCCGCCAGTATACATTTTGTGGCAAGTACGGTAAACGCAGATATTCCCAATGATATGCTGCTGGGAGGGCCGCTGCATCAGCATGATATTATTATAGAAGATTTTTAAGGTAAAGGACGGTTATGTGGAAGTCCCCAGAAGCCAGGCCTGGGAATTGAAGTAGATGAGAGCATCTTTAAGTAATCCGAAGATCAGGAAACCTTGCGGGAACTATTGCCGAAGGTCAGAAAACTGCGGCGTGAGATTCATGCAAATCCGGAACAGGGCTACGGGGAGACGGCTACTACCTCCCGGATTAAACAGTTTCTGGAAGAATATGGGTTCCATTCTGTAATTTTGGGCATATGACTGGCGGATATGCATGGATCGATTGCGGAAAGGAACATACGGCCGGATTCCGTGCGGATATCGATGCCCCTGCCGATTGAAGAAAAAAATGAAATAGACTTTAAATCTGTCAATACGGGCGTCATGCATGCATGCGGCCATGACATGCACGCGTCTGTGGCGGCGGGCTTGCCGTGATTTTATGGAAGTTCAGGCAGCTGCTCGGGGTAAATATTCTGATTGTCTTCCAGCCGGCGGAGGAATGCAACCCGACGGGGGAGCAAAGCCGTTATCGGCCAGGGGCTGTTTGAGCAGTTTGGCGTGGAGGAATTTTATGGATTACATATGTGGCCGGAGCTTAAAGTCGGAGAAATCGCAGTAAAGCCGGGACCGATCATGGCGTCGTCGGATAAGCTGCTGATCCGGGTGACAGGCAAAAAGCCCATGCGGCCGAACCACAGAAAGGGGTGGATGCCATATCCATTGCGGCGGAGATTATTAATGCGGTGGAACATAAAATAAGGAGGGAAATCAGCCCCTTTTGAGACCGTACTGATATCGATCGGCTCCATCCTAGGACCTCAGGCCGGTACAACATCATATGTGATCAGGTTCTGATAGAAGGAACGATAAGGAGCATGAATCCTGATATCCGTCAATTTGTCCATAAAGAATAAAGGAACTGGCCGGAAATATCGCGGCAGCATACAGGGGAACAACCGGCGTTACTATCGAAGACGGTTATGCGGTGGTAGATAACAACCGAAGAATTACGGAAAAATTTATAAATGCGGCCGGCCGGATTCTGGGCGCTGAGTTTCATCCCATACGGATATATCCCCTGAGTCTGATTGGGGAGGACTTCTCATTTTACAGCCAAAACTGCCGTCGATGTATTTTTTTTTCATGGGCTGTGAAAGTGAATATCCCTGCATAACGAAAAATTCCTCCCAAAGGAAAGCACATTGGACGAAGCCATTACATTGATGGCGGGCTATTTCACAGAATTTGTGTAAGACTAGAGCGTGTCTTAAAATTCATTCGGAGCGGAATTAAATCCAAGGGGTGATATTCATCCGGCTTTAATTCCGCTCAGTTTCTATAGACATCAAATCTATCAAATCATGTATCAAATTTCCAACAAATATACTCAAACAGCTTCATCAGATTCCATTGGGACGGAGGAGAAGATATAGTCTGCGGATGCCTTTGGAATCCATCGCTGTTTAGCGGGGTTATTAAAAAAACGGCATAAATATAGGAAAACAGGGCAAAAATTTCCTTGACACACAAATTTATTCATGATAAGATGAAAAATGCACTATTGTGGTAACATAGGCCCATAAGGCCGAAGTATGCCCAAAATTAAACCATAGAAAGAAAACAGGGGTGAAACGTCGAATGGAGAAAAGCAGGATGCGTCCGGTGAAAGCGGTAAGGTGGAATGAAAGGAAGTTCTAAGAATGATGGCTGGAGTATGAGACAGATTCCAACGATGTATTCTATGTTCGTGTGGATAGAACCAGAAAGGTGCCTGTGACTGTTCTTATCCGTGCACTTGGTCTTGGAACAGATCAGGAGATCATAGATTTATTTGGCGAGGAGCCAAAGATCATGGAGAGTCTTAACAAGGATCCTGCAAAGTCATATGCAGAGGGCGTGGTAGAGCTTTACAAGAAGATCAGACCAGACGAGCCTTCAGTAGTTGAGAATGCAGAGAGCCTTATTAATGCTATGTTCTTTGATGCGAGAAGATACGATCTTGCAAAGGTTGGACGTTACAAGTTCAACAAGAAGCTTGCTCTCAAGGCTCGTATAGCAGGACATGTCCTTGCTGAGGATGCTATCGATCCTAGCACAGGAGAGGTTATCGCTGAAGCTGGAACAACAGTATCAGAGGAGCTTGCAGACACAATTCAGGATGCAGCAGTTCCTTATGTTATGATCCAGACAGAGGAGAAACGTTAAGGTTCTTTCTAATATGATGGTCAACATTGCCAACTATGTGGATTTTGATCCTGCTGAGCTTGGCATTGTGGAGAGAGTATATTATCCGGTTCTCGAGGGACTCCTCGAGGAGTATGGCGATGATACAGAGAAGCTCAAGGCTGCCATAGAGAGAGACATGTCAGACCTCGTACCAAAGCATATTACAAAGGAAGACATATTTGCTTCCATAAATTACAACATTCACCTCGAGTATGGCATTGGTAATGACGATGACATCGACCATCTGGGCAACAGACGTATCAGAGCGGTTGGAGAGCTTCTTCAGAACCAGTATAGAATCGGTCTTTCAAGACTTGAGAGAGTTGTAAGAGAGAGAATGACAACACAGGATGCTGAGTCTATCACACCTCAGTCCCTTATCAATATCAAGCCTGTAACGGCTGCTGTTAAGGAGTTCTTCGGAAGTTCACAGTTGTCACAGTTTATGGATCAGAATAACCCTCTGTCAGAACTGACTCATAAGAGAAGACTTTCAGCACTGGGACCTGGTGGACTGTCACGAGACAGAGCCGGATTCGAGGTCCGAGATGTACACTATACACACTACGGTAGAATGTGTCCTATCGAGACCCCCGAGGGTCCTAACATCGGACTTATCAACTCACTGGCTACATATGCGCGTATCAACGAGTATGGTTTCGTTGAGGCTCCATATAGAAAGCTTGATAAGACAGATCCTTCTAACCCTGTTGTTACAGATGAGGTTGTTTACCTTACAGCAGACGAGGAGGACAGATACAGAGTAGTACAGGCTAATGAGCCTATAGATGAGAATGGACACTTTGTCAAGAACAATGTATCAGGAAGATTCAGAGCTGATACAACCGAGTTCCCTAAGTCAAAGGTTGATCTCATGGATGTATCTCCTAAGATGGTATTCTCAGTTGCTACATCGATGATCCCATTCCTTCAGAATGATGACTGTACACGTGCCCTCATGGGATCAAACATGCAGCGTCAGGCGGTTCCTCTTATGATGACAGAGTCAGCAGTGGTTGGAACAGGTATGGAGGCAAAGGCTGCTGTAGATTCAGGTGTTTGCGTTGTTGCCAAGAGAGACGGTGTTGTAGAATATTCAAACAGCACAGAGGTCTGTGTAAGAGCAGATGAGGATGGAACAAAGGATGTATATCACATCATCAAGTTTGCACGAAGCAACCAGGGTAACTGTATGAACCAGAGACCTATCGTGTTCAAGGGTGACCACGTAAAGGCTGGAGAGGTTATCGCAGATGGCCCTTCAACATCTGGCGGAGAGATCGCACTTGGTAAGAACCCACTGATCGGTTTCATGACATGGGAAGGTTACAACTACGAGGATGCGGTTCTTCTCAGCGAGAGACTTGTACAGGATGATGTATACACATCAATTCATATAGAGAAATACGAGTGTGAGGCTCGTGATACCAAGCTTGGTAAGGAGGAGATCACAAGAGATCTTGCAGGTCTGTCAAATGATGTCCTCAAGGATCTTGATGAGAATGGTATCATCAGAATCGGCGCAGAGGTTCGTGCCGGTGATATCCTCGTTGGAAAGGTTACTCCGAAGGGAGAGACTGAGCTGACAGCAGAGGAGAGACTTCTTCGTGCCATCTTCGGTGAGAAGGCAAGAGAGGTAAGAGATACATCACTGAAGGTTCCACACGGAGCATTCGGTATTGTTATAGATGCAAAGGTATTTACACGTGCTGATGGAGACGATCTTCCGGCAGGCGTAGACAAGAAGGTCAGAGTATATATAGCACAGAAGAGAAAGATCCAGGTCGGAGATAAGATGGCTGGTCGTCATGGTAACAAGGGTGTCGTTTCAAGAGTACTTCCTGTTGAAGATATGCCATTCCTTCCTAATGGCCGTCCTCTTGATATCGTACTTAACCCACTGGGCGTTCCTTCACGAATGAACATTGGACAGGTCCTCGAGATCCATCTCGGACTTGCTTCACAGGTTCTTGGATTCAAGGTATCCACTCCTGTATTCAATGGTGCTACAGAGTTTGACATCATGGATACACTGGAGATGGCCAATGACTATGCAAATGGTACATGGGAAGACTTCGAGGCTAAGTACAAGGATACAGTAAAGCCTGAGGTTATGGATTACCTCTACACGAACAGAGACCACAGAGCAGAGTGGAAGGGCGTGCCTATCAACAGAACAGGTAAGGTTCAGCTCCGTGATGGTAGAACAGGTGAGTACTTCGATGCCCCTGTAACTATCGGATACATGCATTACCTAAAGCTTCATCATCTGGTTGATGATAAGATTCATGCACGTTCAACCGGTCCTTACTCACTGGTAACACAGCAGCCACTGGGTGGTAAAGCTCAGTTCGGTGGACAGAGATTCGGAGAGATGGAAGTTTGGGCACTTGAGGCTTATGGTGCTGCTTATACTCTTCAGGAAATCCTTACTGTTAAGTCTGATGATGTTGTAGGACGAGTTAAGACTTATGAGGCTATTATCAAGGGCGACAATATACCAGCACCTGGTGTGCCTGAGTCATTCAAGGTACTTCTCAAGGAGTTCCAGGCTCTCGGACTTGATGTAAGAGTCGTAAGAGAGGAAGAGGACGAGGAAGGCAACAAGAAGATGGTTGAAGTTGATCTCAGCGAGACCATGGAAGCTTATGATTACAACACAAGTATCAAGAGACTTCTCAGCGACAGATCATCAGACAGAGACGATGATATGGATGAGAGCGATGCACCTGAGGTGTTCAGAGGCGATGACGCAGATGAGCTTCAGGCAAGCGGATTCTCAGAGGTTGATGAGAACGGCGATATAAGTGATATGGAAGACCTCGGCGATTCAGATTATATGGATAATAATGAGGAAGAATAAGAAAGGAGCTTTGTAAGATGCCAGAATACAATGTAGACAATGCAGAACAGGAAAAGTCATTGAACTTTGACGCAATAAAAATCGGACTTGCATCTCCTGAAAAGATAAGAGAATGGTCACATGGTGAGGTAAAGCGCCCTGAGACTATCAACTATAGAACACTTAAGCCTGAGAAGGACGGTCTGTTCTGTGAGAGAATATTTGGACCACAGAAGGACTGGGAGTGTAATTGTGGTAAGTACAAGAAGATCAGATTCAAAGGGAATCGTGTGTGATAAGTGTGGAGTTGAGGTAACAAAGTCCAACGTTCGTAGAGAGCGTATGGGACATATTGAGCTCGCTGCTCCTGTATCACATATATGGTACTTCAAGGGAATCCCTAGCCGTATGGGACTGATCCTTGATATATCACCAAGAGTGCTTGAGAAGGTACTGTACTTCTCATCATATATAGTAACAGATCCAAAGGATACTCCGCTTGCTTACAAGCAGATCCTCAACGAGCAGGAGTTCAGAGAGGCAGAGAAGGAGTATGGTTACGGTTCATTCGTTGCAGAGATGGGCGCAGAGGCTATACAGAAGCTTCTCAAGGCAATAGACCTGATGCCGAGAGTGCAGAGCTTAAGAAAGAGCTTGAGACATGCAGCGGCCAGAAGCGTACAAGGATCATCAAGAGACTTGAGGTAATGGAGGCATTCAGAACATCAGAGAACAGACCTGAGTGGATGATCATGAATGTAATACCTGTTATCCCACCAGATATCAGACCTATGGTACAGCTTGAAGGTGGAAGATTTGCAACATCAGACCTCAACGATCTGTACAGAAGAATCATCAACAGAAATAATCGTCTCCGCAGACTCCTTGATCTCGGTGCTCCTGAGATCATCGTGAGAAATGAGAAGAGAATGCTTCAGGAGGCAGTTGATGCACTTATAGATAACGGTAGACGTGGACGTGCGGTAACAGGCCCTGGTAACAGAGCACTGAAGTCACTTTCAGAGATGCTGAAAGGTAAGCAGGGACGTTTCAGACAGAACCTTCTTGGTAAGCGAGTTGACTACTCAGGACGTTCAGTTATCGTTGTTGGACCAGAACTTAAGATTTATCAGTGTGGTCTTCCTAAAGAAATGGCTATTGAGTTATTCAAGCCATTTGTTATGAAGGAGCTTACAGCTACAGGTAAGGCAAACAATATCAAGCAGGCAAAGAAGATGGTAGAGAAGCTTGAGCCACAGGTTTGGGACATTCTTGAGGATGTCATCAAGGAGCATCCGGTTATGCTTAACCGTGCCCCTACACTTCACAGACTTGGAATCCAGGCATTTGAGCCAGTGCTTGTAGGTGGTAAGGCTATAAAGCTTCACCCACTCGTATGTACAGCCTTCAATGCCGATTTCGATGGAGACCAGATGGCTGTCCATCTTCCACTTACAGTAGAGGCACAGGCTGAGTGTAGATTCCTTCTGCTTTCACCTAACAACCTGCTGAAGCCATCAGATGGTGCGCCTGTTGCCGTTCCTTCACAGGATATGGTACTTGGTATCTACTATCTGACAATGGAAAAGGAAGGCGAGATCGGAGAGGGAAGATATTTTAAGTCCAAGAATGAGGCAATACTTGCATATGAGAATGGTGGAATTACACTTCACACCAAGATCCATGTAAGAAGAACCGGTGAGTTCGAGGGCGAGGAAGTTACAGGTGTTATCGATACAACACTTGGAAAGCTCCTCTTCAATGAGATCATTCCACAGGATCTCGGATATGTAGACAGAACTGTTCGTGAGAACGCTCTGAAGCTTGAGATAGATTTCCATGTAGGAAAGAAGCAGCTCAAGCCAATCCTTGACAAGTGTATCAATACACACGGTGCAACAAAGACTGCAGAGGTTCTTGATGATGTCAAGGCAATAGGATATAAGTATTCAACAAGAAGCGCTATATCAGTATCTATTTCAGATATGAAGGTGCCTGATGAGAAGAAGGATATCCTTGAGGATGCACAGAAGCTCGTTGACCAAATCACCAAGAAGTTCAGACGTGGTCTTGTATCAGACGAGGAGAGATATCAGGCAGTAGTTAAGATCTGGGAGAAGGCAGATAAGCATCTGCAGGATCTCCTGTTCGCAGGTCTTGATAAATATAACAATATATTCATGATGGCTGATTCTGGAGCCCGTGGTTCTAATCAGCAGATCAAGCAGCTGGCAGGTATGCGAGGACTGATGGCGGATACCACCGGTCATACCATTGAGCTTCCTATCAAATCCAACTTCCGTGAGGGACTGGACGTTCTGGAGTATTTCATTTCGGCGCATGGCGCTCGTAAGGGTCTGTCAGATACAGCTCTTCGTACAGCCGATTCAGGATACCTGACAAGACGACTTGTAGATGTATCACAGGATCTTATAATCAGAGAGCCTGATTGTAGTATAGGAAGAGATTCTATTCCGGGTATGGTCATTGAGGCCTTCAGAGAAGGCAAGGAAATGATCGAGGAGTTTCAGGAGAGAATCACAGGACGTTACCTTGCAGAGTCTGTATATGATGCAGAGGGCAACATGCTTGTCAAGATAAATCATATGGTAACTCCTAAGAGAGCTGAGCTCATTGTTAAGAAGGGTGTCGATGCCAACGGCGTTCCATTCACCGTTAAGGATGACGATGGAAACGAAGTTGTAAGATCAGATGCAAAGCTTAAGATCAGAACAGTCCTCACATGTAAGTCACACCTCGGTGTGTGTGCGAAGTGCTACGGCGCGAACATGGCAACAGGAATGCCTGTACAGGTTGGTGAGTCAGTTGGAATTATCGCTGCACAGTCAATCGGTGAGCCTGGTACACAGCTTACAATGAGAACATTCCATACAGGTGGTGTTGCCGGTGGCGATATCACACAGGGTTATTATCACGGACAATGAGACCGGCAATGCCAAGACCTATCTGATTCCTTACGGTTCCAGTATCAAGATTCAGGACGGTTCAGGTACTGGAGGCCGGTGATGAACTGACCGAAGGTAGCGTGAATCCGCATGACATTCTGAAGATTAAGGGTGTCCGTGCCGTTCAGGACTACATGATCCGCGAAGTGCAGAGAGTATACCGTCTTCAGGGTGTAGATATCAACGACAAGCATATCGAGATGATTGTGCGCCAGATGCTGAAGAAGATCAAGATCGAGGAGAGCGGAGATACCGATGTGCTTCCGGGAACATCCATGGACGTTCTGGATTACAACGATATGAATGAGGCTCTGCTTACAGAGGGCAAGGAACCGGCAATCGGCCGTCAGGTTATGCTCGGTATCACAAAAGCTTCTCTGGCAACCGATTCCTTCTTGTCAGCCGCTTCCTTCCAGGAGACGACGAAGGTTCTGACAGAGGCCGCTATTAACGGCAAGGTAGATCATCTGATCGGTCTGAAGGAGAACGTTATTATCGGTAAACTGATTCCGGCCGGTACTGGTATGAAGAGATACCGTTCCATCAAGCTGAATACCGATATGGAAGAGAGGATGAGATTATGCTGGCTGACGACGATGATATCGATCTGGATATTCTTGACGAGGCAGACAGAATTGTCCTGAATGAAGATGAATTAAGCGAAGAGTAAAATAAGAGGCAGGCTCGGATGGAAAATCCGGGCCTGTTTTAGTCAGTGGAGATTTAGTTAAGCAGGTGAGGACGCCGCCGGTACGGCCAGCGGACGGGTTGTGGGGGGTTTATATGAGTCTTTCGTCCCGGGGTTTGGCATCGCTGGCTGGAGAAAGGAGATACTGTGGTTTTGTTTTCGCAGGGCGGAGCCGGAGAGAATGATATCCGGCTGGACTGCTTCTTCGAGGGATAGCTCTAAGACAGAGGAAGGCAAAGCCCCCGGGGTTACGGACAAATTCGCTCCGAACTCCGAATGAGTTCGAAGCTCAAGTTGTCCCGGATTTTTGCCCTTGTAGGGCTAAAATCCGCCCGGCGCGCTTTGTCTCCCTCTGCCTAAGAGCTATCATCTCTCGGGCGAACGTCCTTCCGGATATCATTCTCTCCGGCCCGCCGGAAGAATTGATATCAGCTTGCCAGAAACACGTAGTGGCCGCGACAGGGTCCTCCCCATTTAAGGTTGGAGACAATCAGCGGCGGAACGGACCATGTCCGGTGCCCGAAAACTTCCGCCTGAGTGTTCCGTACCCGGCGAAAAACTGACCCGGGGAAGTAGGCGGAATCAATTGCGGAGGGACATGGGAGTCCGCCGGTGCTTGGCGAGGTCCCTTACGAGCTTAGCACTGTTGCGCACTCCAAAGAGTGCAAACGGTCCCCGCAGCAATTCATTCCGGCCGGATTCCCCCTCCACGACCAACTTCCCACGGGGACGGAAGACTCAGCCATCCCCTCACCACACCGGACATGGTGGTTCGGACGCGTCCTCAAACCTCAGTTAAATCTCTATTTTACCGTCTCATGCTGATCCAGCGGTTTTACATGGATATTGCTTCTGTATTCCGTCTCGGCCCAGTTGATGGTTTCTGCAATATAGGCCTCAGGATTCAGGGTCACCCCGTCAAGCATAAAATCTTTGAACTTCTGGTAACCGGCTCTGTCGATAAGATGTCCTCCGTGAAGGTAGACCGGTTTTCCGCCCAGAACCCATTCGGAGAATTTGGGCCAGTTGCTCATGATTGCCAGTACGCTGTCTTCGGTCAGCCAGTTGGCAAACATTTTACCCATTCTGGGATACTGCTTGCCTGTTCTTCCTCCGATCACAATCTTATAAAAGTCTTTGTCCGGCCGTCTCCATGCACCGGCGGGACAGGCGATGACGCATTCTCCGCAGCCTACACAGCAGCAAGGGTCTTTGTCAACCTTTCCTTTATCATTCAGTGAAAGGACGCGGGTTGCGGCTCCTTTGCATTTATCGACACAGGCGCCGCAGCCAATACACCGGTCGATATCGTAGATCGGCTTTGTGCAGCCGATAATGCCGAAATCCTGGAAATGCCCTTTGGCACAGTCGTTGGGGCAGCCTGCTATGGATACCTTGATATGGTATGGGTTGGGATAGACTAATTTTTTCAATTTTATGGGCCATTTCCTGCGTATTGACATTGCCCTTAATGCAATGGATACCGCCGATACAGGCCATAATGTTTCTCGGCCCGATAAAAGGGTAGCCGTTGGAGGTGTCCATCTTCACGTCGCACATATCGCGTTCGATTGCGTCCAGGTAAGGACGAATGTATTCATTTACCGCCGGAATATTTTCGGCTTTGATGCCCGGCACATTTAAGGTCTGCCGCATTCCCAGATGGAATGAGCCGTTGCCCCAGGTATTACATATGTAGCTTACAAGCTCAAGCCATTTCGCGTCGATCACCGCTCCCGGCACGCGAAGCTGCAGCATGAATTCTCCTGCAACCTTGGACTGGCGGAAACAGTTATTTCTTAATTTACCTATATTTATATCGCTCACAGCAATTTACCTCCTAATCTACCAGTTTTTTTCCGACCGTATAATTAAATACAGGCCCGTCCAGACAGACATAAGTTTCGTCAATTCTGCAATGTCCGCATTTGCCGATGGCGCAGGACATTTTCCTCTCAAAGGACATCCAGATTTTATCCTCGGGAACCTGATGTTCCAGAAGGCTTTTTGCTGCAAATTTCATCATAACCGGAGGCCCTACCACAAGACATTCATAATTGCCGCCAAATGAGCTAAAGGGGATCTCCTTTACAAATTCAGTGACCATTCCTTATTCCAGCCAGGATAGTCCTCATTGTCCAGAGTGCAGATGACATGGAAATGACCTGCCTGTTTCCACTGTTCCAGTTCATCGGTAAACAGAATACTCTGTGAATTTTTAAAGCCCAGGATTAAATAGATTTCTTTTTGCATAGCCGGGCTCCGAATATAGCTGGTTAATCAGGCTCTTGACCGGTGATACTCCGGTTCCTCCGGCTATGATAACAACATTCTTTCCTTTCAGCTGTTCGGTGGGCCAGCCGTTACCGTAACACCCTCTGATAAAAATATTACTGCCTTTTTTCAGGTTGAAAAGTTCATCCGTCACCTTTCCGACCTTTCGGATTGTAAAATCGGCGTATCCGTCGCCAAAACCGCTGATGGAGATGGGAGCTTCACCGATTTTAGGCAGGGAGAGCTGCATGAATTGTCCGTGTCTGATGGGAAGTTCATTTTCGACCCGGAAGGTCCACTCCGCATCCGTCTGTTTTAATATATCGATGATTTTATGTGCCTGTGGCTTTACCGGATTATTGAGCATGGCTAACTTCCTCCTCTTGCTTTATTTCTTTAATTGCCTTTGACAGCTTATTCAGCGTTTCGGGATATCCGATCAACTGCGGACACCTTGCCGAACACCTGCCGCAGCCCACACATCGGGCCGGTATGAAATCTCGCGTTATGTCCGTATACTTTATGTAATATCTTATAGCGGTATTTTTCGGAAATTTTATGACGGAAACAGGCGCCTCCGGCCATGCGGTCAAAGCCGTCCACCATACAGGAGGAGCAGGTTCTCCTTCTTTCTCCGGCCTTTCCGTTCTGTGTATAAATAATATCGGTGGTTTCAAAACAGGTACAGGTGCTGCAGGCAACGGTACAGCTTCCGCAGGAAATACATCTGGCGTCGAATTCATCCCACATCGGATGGGACTTCAGTTTGTTTGCCAGATCGAGATTATCAATCACCGGAAAATCAACCTTTAATTTATTTTCTGCCGGAAAGGTGATTTCATAATCTGTCTCCCCGCATCCGTCAAAATATTTGCTGAAGCAGTCATCCTTTACCTCGATGTACGCTCCGTCCTCACCAAAAAGAAAATGCGATGGAGTGCATATCCGTGACGTTGGAGCCTGTGCTGCAGCAGAAACAGCCGTCAAATTGTTCCTGACATTCGATCAGCGCAAACTTTACCTTTTCCTTCTCCTTTGATAAAAAGGATCGGCAACGCCGCCGTTCTCATAGTAAATCTGATCCTGAATCTTTATTGCATTGATGTCGCAGGCCCTTCCAAAAACGAGCAGATCCCTAGAGTCCTCAAGCTTGCTCTCCCTGAATTCATCATCGGTAAAATAGAATAAAGTCTGGGTAATCGGAGTGATCACCTCTTTCATTGCATAGGTAGATCTCTCGCGGAACTCTATCTCCTCGTACCGCTCAACCTCCCGATAGAGGATGGAATCTTGTCCCGAATATCTCCCTCCGGAGGGATTCTGACAGGCGCATAAATAGCGTACTTTTCTTTCAGGACGGCAAAAGTTTATTTATGTCTGCTATTGTAAGCTGATAGGTTTTGGGCTTCTCATTTTTTTACTTCCTTTCCTGTTTTTTGCCCTGCGGGTGGCTGCTATGGCTGACCGTACCAGTGAACAGAAAAATGATGAAACATGATAACTATTCTGTTACTGTTCTGTGCATCGCGAAGCAGGTTGCTGGTCACAGAACTGCGTTTTACAGCAGGGCTGTGAACAGTAACGCTATTCTATGTAAGTCTATTATAAAGCTTGCCCTGCCATTCGTAAAATGCTAAACTTGTTATAAACTCATAGCATAATATCTATGTATTACAGGGAGCGGACAAAGGAGAAAAGATTATGACGATCCGGGATTTTGAGATTTTTATTGCCGTGGCCGAAACGGGTCAGATGGGGTAGCCTCCAGAAAGCTGTATATCACACAGCCCACGGTCAGCCATGCCATTATGCAGATAGAAAAAGAATATCACGTTAAATTATTTGAGCGGCTTTCCAAAAGCTTTACATAACGGAAACAGGCAGGGAATTTCTGGAATATGCCAGACATATTACTGCCACCTATCATGAGATGGAGCAATTTCTGTATCATGCATCGAGCCAGCAGTGCATTCATATAGGGGCATCCCTTACGGTAGGCAGCTTTTTTCTCAGCGATATCATCACCGGATATGAGGCGGAAAACCCGAATGTGAATATCCGGGTTTATATTGATAACTCTATGAACATCATCCGGAAAATTTCAGAGGGACTCTGGATGTTGCCGTGATTGAGGGGAACGTAAAGACGAAGGATGTGATATTTAAAGATATTTTTGAGGATGAGATGATTCCTTATCTGCGGGAAAACCCATCCGTTTGCGGGCAGGTCCTCCATAAACCTGACGGATTTGGCGGGGAAGGCTTTTGTACTGAGGGAAGAAGGTTCCGGTACGAGAGAATTTCTTACCGATCTCACCGAGAACAGAGGGATTCCGATTGTAGAAAAATGGATCTGCCACAGTTCTGATTCCATTATTAATATCGTTGCCTCAGGTCAGGGAGTCTCTATATTGTCAAAGTCATTGTTAAGACACCATGATGAGGTTAACCAGATTGCAATCAATGATTTTCCTTTGAAAAGAAGCTTTAAAATCGTTTACCACAAGGATAAATTTCTTTCCACGGGATTAAGAAAACTGATTGCCGGCATTGAGAATAAGTTTCACAGTAATACCTGGTAAAACGATAACCTGCACGCTGAGCGCACAGGTCACCGCCTTCACATTGAAGTCGGTGGAAAAATTAATGTTTCAGGCCATACGGGCTTTCCTGCGTCTGCCTGTATACCGTAGACTACGCGTGCAGTCACGGCAATAAGTACGACGGCCGCGCCCATAATGGACTTGCTTCCCGGAGCCTCTCCGAGAAAAAGAAATACCCAGACCGGATTCATGACCGGATCAATGATGGAAGGAGAACCGTCTCGAGAGCGGAGAGTCCGGTGCTGGCGGCGGCGTAGAGCGTGTAGGTCAGCGCGCACAAAATACCGGCCAGCAGCAGGAAGAAAAATCCGCTGGTATCTAAAGGCCCGGCTGTCGCAATAAACGGAATACCGACGATACCGGACAGAAGGTTGCCGAAAAACATACAGAGTTTAGGATCGCCGTCCTTTTCCAGACGCAGGAAAATAGAGATTCCGGCAAAGGAGATGCCGTTAAACACAGCGATGATCTTGCCTGCGGTACTGCCTCCGCCGGCTTCGTCTGTAAAAGAAGAGGAACATTCCGCCGAATATAAAGACAATGCTGATAAGATCGGCTTTCGTGATACGCTCCTTTAAAAAAATCCAGGCCAGCACCGCAACATAGACAGGGGCGGTGTATTGCATCATGATAGCGATGGCTGAGGTCGCCAGCTTGGTTGATATGATAAAACAGTAGTTAAAAATCGTATAGCAGACAGCCCCTCCGATCACGTTCCGGCTGATATGAAGACTTTTGCCTTTCACCACCATGGGAAGCAGCAGAACCACGGAGATTATGCTGCGCCCGGCCGCGATCGCGTAAGGGCTCCAGGTGATCATTTTGATGTTCCATCCGGCCAGACTCCATAACAGAGCAATACCGCAGGTCAGTATAATGGCTTTCTTGTGACTCATGATGTTGTATTCCCTTCTTTCATGTACTTTATTACTCCGGTATAATTTCGTCATCTTTATAATGCGCAATGCCCCATCCGGTGAAACCGCAGATTAATCCCATCAGAGGAGTCAGATAGCATAAAAGATGTAAGGCAGATATTCTGTAAAAGAAACGCCGATAGTCCCTACGATATAAAGCGCCGTCGAACTCCACGGGATCATGGTTCCCCCGATGGTATTGCAGTCTTCCATAAGGCGCGACAGGTTTTCCGGTTTTAAGCGTTTTTCTTTGTAGATATCCAGCATTGTGGACTGCAGCATAACATCCGCAAAGTAATGGGAGCCGGAAAGCATCTGTGAGATGTATCCGATAATTTCCGATAGCAGACTCAAACTTCCTGTGGAGCGGATTAGTTTGGCAAGCTGTTTTACAATTACGTGGATAACTCCCATTTCCTTCATCATGCCGCCGATACCGACACAGAATATAATGGTCATCGAGGTGCTGAGCATGCTGGTGATTCCGCCGCGGTTAAGTAAAGATGTAAGGAAAGCATTATCAAATTCCCTGTTGAAACCGTTATAAAGACAGTTAAATGCTGCTGCAGACGGAGAACCCTGGTAAAATATGGCGACGAGAATGCCTGTCAGGGAACCGGCCAGCAGAGCCATGGTCGGATTTTTGCGCATAAGAAGCAGAACAAGCACAACGATAATTGGGAACAGGAACCGGAAGCCCCAGTTTAAAAGTCGAGGCGATACCCTCCTGGGTCGCCTGGATCAATGAGGCATCTAATACGCTGCTCTGCGAAATGCGGAGACCAAGAACGGAAAAAAGAGTGCCAGGGTAACGGCGTAGGATGGTCCGGTGGTGTACATCATATGCTTAATATGAGTGCTGAGAGGAGCGCCGACGATGGCAGCCGTAAAATTAGTAGTGTCGGACAGAGGAGAGATTTTATCGCCGAACCAGGCGCCGCAGATGGCTGCTCCCGCCGTCATTCCGGCCGGAATTCCAAGACCGGCCCCAATACCGATTAAGGCTACACCCATGGTTCCGAGCGTTCCCCAGGAAGTGCCTGTGGCTACAGAAACCACGGAGCAGAGAAGCAGGGATGTGGGAAGAAAAACTTTGCGCTCATGATATTCATTCCGTGATAAATGATGGCCGGTACGGTACCCGAAGCCATCAAGTCCCTGTTAACCCTCCGATTGCAAAGATAATGAACAGTGTTGTCAGAATGCCGGAAAGATTCTCTGCGGCTTTTTTCTCAAGGTGATTGTAGCTGATGCCCAGCGGGGGGCTGCAAGAGCGGTCATGAGAAGCCAGTTAAGGAACATAACCACGTTTAATGAAGCGCCGAAGAGCTTCATGCCTGAAAAAAAGTGCTTGCCGCCAATGCGATTAGAACAAAGGCAGAATATCCAAAAGACGGTGTTTTAAAAAGTTTTGCTGTTATCCATTTGTGTATACCCCCTGTATAAGTAAATGATTTATGACCGGCACTGCCCGATGAAGTCGGCAAAGAGGCAGAGCGATTCGTCTGATTTTGTGAGAAGCATTTCGGGATGCCATTGTATGCCTAAAATCTTTTGTCCCGGAACACAAAGGCCTTCTGCGATTCCATCTGCAGACCGGGCGCAGATCTCTACGCCTTTTCCGCATTCTTTTACGGATTGGTGGTGGATGCTGTTGACATCCAGAACAGTCCGGCCGTATATCCTGTGCAGCGGAGAGCCTTCGTCCAGCGTGACCGAATGGACGGCGTCACCGCGGATATAGGTATAGGAGTGGCCGCCGCAGCCGGGGCACTGGGAAGGAATATCCTGATACAGTGTACCGCCCAATGCCACATTAATGAGCTGCATCCCCGGCAAATTCCGAGAAGGGGTTTTCCCTGACGGATGGCTTCGCGGATTAATTCGATGTGTCCGTCCATGTCAAGATCAAAGATACCGCAGCCGGGATGGGGCATTTCACCGTAGAGTATAGGGGCTGCATCGAGGCCTCCTGTAATAATGATTCCATCACACAGTTTGACATACTGGCGTATTTCGTCCGGGCTGCATACAGGCGGAACCGGTACGGAAAGACCGCCGGCCTTCTTAACCGCTCCGATATAATCGCCATTGACAATCACTCTTTCCATTCCGGTGAGATTGGAGCCTTCTAAAAACATTCTGCCTGTTGAAAGCCCTATAACGGGTAGATCATTCATAATAAATTCCTCCATTTGTAATTTGGTAGTAATAAACGCGTTTGTCTTTATTAGAGCAAACGGCGTGCCAAAATCAAAATACAGGGAAAATAAAAAGGGAAAAGTGTTGGAAGTGTCTATTTACAATGGAAAAATATGGATCACACTAAAATATGCCAATACTTTTCCCGTATCGGCATGATTGATAATAAGAACCGCATAAAGGAATAAATGGTGTTAAAAAACTATAATTACACAATTTATTCACTATTTATTGCGGAATAACTGGAAGCGCACTCCAGAAATGCAGTACCTGCTTCTGTAAGGCAGATGCCGCCACGCCCCCTGTTTCTGACAATATAGCCGGATTCCTGCAATTTACTTAAATGCGTTCCATTCTGTTTTCACTGATGGAAATCCCTCTCTTTCAGCTCCAGCAGAAGACTTGTCCGCCCGGAGGTCTGTTCCGCCCGGCTGCGGGAGTAAATCAGAGTCATAATCTGATTAGGCAGTTCATGGACTGTCCGGCAGTTCGCAGTGGAACTGATGCTGCCATTCTCCATGTCTGTCGGAAGGCATTCCAGATTTTCCATCAGCTTATAATATTCGGCAGCATTTTTAATTCGCGTACATTGCCCGGCCAGGAGTAGTTGAGCAGCTGTTTCCGGACAGAAACGTCCAGCATACTTTCGTCGATTCCGCCCAGACGGCAGAAAAAGGGGGGATGATATCGGCTTTTCTTGCTGCCAGCGGGGAAGGCAGAGCGGAAAAACGTTCAGGCGGAAAAAGAGGTCTTCGCGAAAACGTTTTCGTGTATCATTTCTCTCAGGTTACAGTTTGTGGCGGCGAGGACACGGACATTAATGCTGATGACGCTGCCTCCGCCGACCCGGACAATCTGCTGCTCCTGGAGAACGCGCAGAAGCCTGGACTGGAGCGTGTAAGGCATATCGCCAATCTCATCCAGAAAGATAGTGCCCTCATCCGCCTGCTCAAAGAGTCCCATGCGGCCCCGCGCTTTGCACCGGTAAAGGCGCCTTCCTCGTAACCGAAAAGCTCGCTTTCCAGCAGGCTTTCGGGGAGCGCGGCGCAGTTGACGGCTACAAAGGGTTTATTTTTCCGCGGGGAGTAATTATGGATGGCCTGGGCAAACAGCTCTTTGCCGGTGCCGGTTTCACCTGTGATTAAAATTACGTTATCGCTTTCCGCCACTTTTTTCGCCAGAGCGATGCAGCGCTCCATGTGCGGATCGCGATATGATATCGTCAAAATGGTATCGGGCAAAAAGTCCCTGGCTTTTTCAGCTTGCGGCTCAGCTCGCTGCCGTTTTCCGTATCTGCGATGCGGAATCAAAAGGTAAGACAGTAGCCTGAAATCTGTCCCATTGTATAGAACGGATTCCGCTTTACCATAAATGGCTTGCCGTTCAGGCTGATAAGATCATCGGAAAAGTCGGGGAAGCCATCTTCTGCGCATGCACGGCAGGAAAACAGGAGGACAGTGCCATCTGAAAGAGAGGGCGTTTCTCCATGATATGCTCGGCTTCCGTATTCCAGTAACTGATATGAAATTCAGCGTCGGTAACAATAATCCCGGAGTTCTGCAGACTCAGGATCTGGGTCAGGGTTTCGCTGAGCACGTAACTTTGTATATACCGTTTTTTAATTCCGGTATGTAACTCGAGCGTACTGTCCGCATACCGGAGAAGGGCCTGGCTGAAGGAACCGGAACTCAGATTCAGGAGCGGCAGCATATCTAAAAACGTCTGCATATCAAGGCGCCGGTTTCCTATGTCGATGATATTGGGAATGGATTCCGGAACACGGTGCCGTTCGCCCGGGGTGACGGCAAAACAGATGTCTGCCAGATTATCCGTTTTCTGCAGATAGGGTAACAGGTTCAGGTGGGTAACGCCTAATTGGTAGAGCATGGAGACGGTTTCACTGGTGGTCTCAGGTGAATCGTTAACTACCAGAACGCGGTTTCCTTTAGGTATGTCATAGAGACGGTAAATGGCGTCTTCCGATACCGTACGGGTAACGAGGACCACCTTTTGGGGTCGGAAATATTGTGCTGCAATTCCTGCATGGTGCCGGGACGCATTATCAGGAAAACATCGCTTATCAATTGCTCTCCGGCTCTCAGTTCATTGGTGTAAACGGTGCTTATTTCTACGGTGCCGCCAAATACAAGACGCAAGTCCGGGTCAGGTTGCTTATTAACGCGGAGGAAACATGTGACGTAAATGTAAAAGTGATTTTCTTCTTTTTCATGGGAACATTCCTTTAGGTTTAGGTGAAAGGTTGATTTTATCCGTATGTATTGAACTCAGTATAGCTGAAAGGACGGACGAATCAATGTGAAAAGTTTCTAACGCTTGCAACTGATTAGTGCATGCATTATACTAGAGTGTGTCTGCAAATTCATTCCCATCATCTGCACGCTCTAAACAGTAACGGCAGAAGGATGCGTGGTAACTTAAAAGGAGAGTAATATTAATGAGAATTAAGTGGGCGGCAATTGCAGCCGCAATTATGTTAACAAGTTTGGCCCAGACGGTTTTTGCCGGAGATACCGTTTATGTAAACTGTGACGTATTGAGATGCCGTTCATCAGAAGAAATCAAAGACGGCAATATTGTAACGAATTTCTATTATGGAGATAAGCTGGAGCGGGTCGGTTCCGACGGCGAATGAATGCAGTGCTTGTGAACGGACAGAAGCGCGCTATGTTGCATCGGCCTACCTGAGTACGGCACAGCCGGTTAAGAAGGCGGCTGCACAGAATACATCGGGACAGAGCGGCGCGGCGGCTTCGGGAAACTCTGATTCCGCCGTATCAGGTACGGAGGTCGGTTTGTCCGCAAACTATAAGTATGCCGAGTTTTCCAAGATTAACAGTGGAAAAGCGATTCTGTACAAGAGTACCGCCGCTTCCAGAAAGAATAAGACGGTCTGCGTCAATGCGGGCCACGGGACAAAGGGAGGAAGCAGCGTCAAGACGCTGTGCCATCCGGACGGAACGCCCAAGGTGACTGGCGGAACCACCGGCGCCAGGCGACTACGGCGGTTGCGGTTTCCGGCGGAATGACGTTTGCCGACGGTACCGCGGAGAGCAAAGTGACGCTTCAGATGGCGAAGATTTTGAAGGACCGTCTGCTGGCGGAAGGGTACGATGTCCTGATGATACGTGAATCGGACGACGTCCAGCTTGACAATATTGCCAGGACCGTAATTGCCAATAATAATGCGGACTGCCATATCGCACTGCACTGGGATTCCACCAGCAGCAACAAGGGCTGCTTTTATATGAGCGTTCCAAACAATGCCTCTTACAGGGCCATGGAGCCGGTGGCGTCCAACTGGCAGCAGCATAATAAGCTGGGGGATTCCCTGATAACCGGTCTGAAAAACGCCGGAAATAAAATTTTCTCCGGCGGCAGCATGGAGATGGATCTGACACAGACCTCCTTCTCCACCATCCCGAGTATTGATATTGAGCTGGGAGATAAGGCGTCAAGCCATTCGACGGAAACCCTGAACCAGCTTGGAGACGGGCTGACAGCAGGAATTAATGCATTTTTGGTTTTTAACGCAGGAAGCGCTGTTTCCTTTCATAAATCGTGGTATTTATGCCCGAAACAGCGCTTTTTTCAGCATTTCCTGTTAACAGGCCGTTAAAAAACCTTGGATTGTACGGAGATTTGTACAAAATGCTTAATTTTGTTGGATTTTACAACTAAATTTCTTTTGCAATTGATATTGCATTTTTTAACCTGAAGTACCATAATATGGGGAAGCGAAGAAGTTGAGGGCCTTTTCCGGGAATCCGATTACAGGAAACCGGCATTGGCCTTTGTAATTTACGGTGACAGGCCCCTGGGGGGCATCCGGCCGCCGGTTACTGAAACATCTTCACAAATACTATTGACAGCCGGAGGCAGACGGAAAGATCACAAAGCTCTTATCATCGGTTGTGCCCTTGCAGAGGCAACAGCTATCTACGGTTTCGTAAT
>VOFE01002452.1_pt1 | contig 32000 bp, 57 predicted proteins | sample 5384071 | NCBI WGS metagenome assembly VOFE01 (sample SAMN12384724, study PRJNA508395) | human gut metagenome | isolation source: healthy gut D | host: Homo sapiens
CAGCCGGCCACCAGAACCGGCGCGAAAAAGGTTGTTCTACGGGAATCCCGTATTATAATAGGGGGAAAGAAAACGATACCGGAAGGAAGGGATTTCCATGCAGCCAACCAACCGTGGCGCGCATTATCAGTATGGTTGTCCTGTCCAAGAGGAGACGGAGAAAAACCCGTGGCCGCAACGCATTTTTTGATCATCCTGATCGCACTCCCGTGCTTCTTGCAGGATTTTTTTCCCTTGTCCGGGCGCTCTTCTTCGCTCCCGGCTCTGATGCGGATGGGGACGCCGCCTCCACGGCTTCCAACGCTTCCTCGGAGGAGCCCTCCAGCGCAACGCCGACACCCACCCCGACGCCAGAGCCTACCCCACCCCGACGCCGGAACCGACACCCGGGCCGATCTGGGACGATGGCAGCGACGGCTACCTTCAGAGGGGATCACATCTGGAACAATAAGGCCTTTGAGCTGTTCTACGGCGGAAACGATGGCGCCCAAGCCTATGCGGACGCTATCTCCTCCTATAAAGCTTACCTGCCCGGATCAGAATGTATACAATATGCTGGTGCCGAACCATTCGGAATTCGGCCTTCCCGAACGGATCCGCGACGCGCAGGGCTGCTCCTCCCAGAGGGAAACCACGGCCACCGTCTACAACGGCTATACGGCGGACATCATCCCGGTCGACATCTATGACATCCCTAAACCTGCACAAGGATGAATACATCTATTTCAACACCGACACGCATTGGTCGCCGCTCGGCGCCTATTACGCCTATTATCAATTCTGTGAAACAGCCGGCGGGAGGCCGTGCCGCTCGACAGCATGACGAAAACGACCATCGAAGACTATACGGCTACCTCTACGGCGACCGGGGAGAGCTGCCTGCGGAGAACCGGATTCCATCGACGTACGACGTCCCCGGCGATTTTACCGTCATGCTTTCTACGGACGGGGGAAACCTTCCAGGAAATGGACTCCATCAACTGCCTTATACGGAATCCGGCTATTCCGTATTTGTCTGGGGGACAACCCCTGCATGCAGATCACGAACGCGGCCGTCGATACCGGGCGCAAGCCTTTTTGTCAAAGATTCCTACGGCAACGCGATGGCGCCTTTCCTCGCGGCGAGCCTTCGACGAAGTGCACGTCATCGACTTCCGCTCCTTCCCCTGGAACCTGCCGGACTACTGCGCGGAGCACGGCATCACGGACGTGCTGTTCTTCAACAGCGAGATGACGGCGCATACATCCTTCCAGATCGACTCCATGAACGCGATGTTCCAATAACGCGCGCCTTTTGATCCGCGCCACTGCCCGGTCCCTGCGGCCGGGCGGCGGGTGCGTCCATTGGTCGCTTCCACGGGCACTTGGCGCCGGATAAGGCGTGTTGACGGCGCGGTTTCTCCCGGCCATCGATACGCGCGGCCGGGAAACGCGCGTAACAAGCCGGAACCGCCGGTAAAAACGCCTCGTCAGCCAACCAGCGCACCGTAAAAGGCGGCCCGCGCCTGCCTTGCCTGTAAGGGACCGCAGGCGGTGCGTGTGCCGGCGGGAAAAACATTTTGAAGGAGGGGTTCAAAATGGACACGGTATTTTATCTAACTTATGGGTTTAGCTCGCTGATGACGTTCCTCGCATTTGCATTGGTCATTGGGCTTCTAATCCTCGTTATCGTGAAAAGGGCAAAAACCTGGAAACAGAATTATCATTCGCCCCGGCTGACGGTAACGGCAAAGATTGTGGCAAAACGGATGGACGTCTCCTCCTCATATCCGCGCCGATATTCCCTGCCGCGTTTCCTCCACCGCCTACTATGTGACCTTTGAGGTCGAAGGCGGGGGAGCGACTGGAGCTTTGTGTCGAAGGTCCGGAATATGGGCTGCTGGTCGAAGGCGATACGGGGAAATTGACATTTCAGGGAACAAGATACTGCTCCTTCACCCGCCTCTGACAGAAAGCGCCCTGCACGCCCTTTCTCCCGCCTGGGCCGCCCTGCCGGAAGCGCCGCATACACCGCGCGTATTCTGATTGAAAAGGAGGCCGCCCGAAAGCATGCATCTAAAAAATGTCCACCGGCGAATGAACTGTTCCGGAGAATAAAGGGCGGCTGCAAAAACCACCCCCGAAGTAGGTAGAACTACAACGGGGGTGAATGGTAAAACGCAAGAAGATATACCCATATCAAAAACAGTACGATGAAGGAAATGGAGCAGATGCATCAGGAAGGCCACAGCTGCCGGGAGATTGGAAAAAGTTTGATTTACAAAAGAACAGAAAGTGTTCCAAAACGACGCGGAAGGCCAGCCTTTTAGGCGCTGGCCTTCTGCCATGCAAGCCGCAGTGGTCTGTGGTGGCAATCCCCGACCCGAAAAAGCCGCCATCCGGCCCCGGCGGCCGGGAAAAAAGTCAAAAAACGCCCATCGCCGGCACGTGCATACCGGCATGTGCCAGATCTTTAGCGCGATGAATGGGGCTCGCGCCCGGCGTGGGGTTCCTTCGGCCTGCTGCTTCGCGGCCCCACTGGCTTTCGCTTCGACGCGCTGCGGGTTGAGAAACAAGAGAAGGCCTCCGGCGCGGGCGGTCGGCCCCACAACACGTGCCAGGTTTTCAGCGCGATGGAGGGCGCTCGCACACAAAGCGATAAAACTAGATGCCGTCGCGGCTTCGGGGAGGACGCTTCTAATCCCACGCCGGGCCAAAGCCGGTGAAGGGCGCTCGCAGACACAGAGCGATAAAATTAGATGCCGTCGCGGCTTCGGGGACGGGGATCCTAACCCCACGCTGTGCCCAAAGCCGGTGAATGGCGCTCGCGCCCGGACACGAAGTGTCTTTCGCCGACTTTGGTCCGGCATTGTGTTGGAAAGAGTGCGTCCTCGATGCTGTGGGCCGTATGCTGTGCGGCGAGCCTGGGTGCGCAGTGTCTTTCTCCGACTTCGGTGCGATGCAGTGTTGGGAATGTGTACTGATGCTGTAAGAGGCTGCTGTTCGGCGGCCTCTGGCATGGGGTTCCTTCCGGTCTGCCGCTTCGCGGCCCCACTGGCCTTCGCTTCGACGCGCTGCGGGTTGAGAACAAGAGAAGGCCTCCGGCGCGGGCGGTCGGCCCCACAACACGTGCCAGGTTTTCAGCGCGATGGAGGCGCTCGCACACAAAGCGATAAAATTAGATGCCGTCGCGGCTTCGGGAGTACGCTTCTAATCCCACGCCGGGCCAAAGCCGGTGAATGGCACTCGCGCCTGGCGTGGGGTTCCCTCCCGGCCTTGATCGCAGGGAGGGAGCCTCCGGTTTGTGGGGCGCGGAAACGCCGCGCAACAACTGACAATTCCCCAAGGGCAATCCGCGTTGGGCCGCCCGCCGATCGCCTCGCCCCAACCGATGCGCGGCGGCTGGGCGGCATCGCCGCACAGCGTCCCGCCTGGGACAAGCCCAGGCGGGACTTTCCGCGCCATACGCCGCTTCCGTGCCTGCAAGGACCAAAAGCGGTCCGTCCTCCCAATTCCCCACCGATGCCTTTCCACCCCAGCTCTCCATACGGGGGAGGCGTTTCGGCCGCACGGCCATTCACGGGCGGCACGGCGGGAGGAAGGAGACCGCAACCCTTTCCCCGGCAAACAGCCGCCGTCCCTTCGCGGCGGCAAGCGCCTGCGCGGTCCGGGAAAGCGGGCGGAACGGCTCGATCTGCAGCTTTCCCGGCATCTTTTTTCCATCGGGCGCAAAGCCGCCCGTACAGCAAGACGCCCGGATAAACAATCCCCCGCCGCATTGACGGCGAAGCAGTTTGTCCGACGGATCCAGGGCACCGGCTCCGGTCTTTATACCCCAGGATCATCTGGTCAAACCCGGAAAGATATACACAAGGGGGAGCGAACGGCAAGCATGAAGCGCGCCCAAATAAAAAAATACACGGTACCGCCGCCGTTCACGCTTTTGAACGGAAGCCCGCTTTGCGGAGCAAATCCCCAGACCTCTTTGACCCGGTACCCGGTAAAAGCGGCGCAATCTTCCACCGTCGCCGGGCCGAAGTGCGTAAAATACCGCTCCAACAGGATGCGCCGCGTTGCGTCCCGGTCCATCCATCCTGCCTCCGGGAGCACAAACCGCTTCTCTGTTCCGGGCGCATAAGCGATCAGGCCCCGGTCGCTCATCCCTTGATCAGGCCGCCCCAGCCGTCAAAAAAACATACCGGGCCGCCGTCTCGTCCATACCGGCCTGCCGGCAGGCCGCTTCAAAAGGCTCCCGCATATCGACGCCGCCGGCCACCTTGTCCCGGATAAACGATGCCCAGTACCGTTTTGACGCCGCCGGGAAGCCGGACGGCCCGTCTCGCCAAGGCCTGTTTCCGCCTTTGGCGGAGAGGAAAAGCCCCAGCTCCTCCTTTTCGGGACGACATGGATGGTATTCCGGTGCGTCCAAATCTTAAGCAGGCCGTTGTTCCATGCCGTTTCGGAAAAGTCACCGGCACGGATGCGCAGCGATTCGCGCGGATTGTTCGCAAATTGCGCCTGAAGGCCGCACAGGCCGGAAATGACCTCCCTGCGTACTGCCTTTTCCAGCAGGAACTGGTTTTGCAACGTGTAGAGAAGCAGCTCTTTGCGGGTCATCCCTCCCCCCTTTCCTCCAATCATATTTCTACTGTATCGGGCTGTCAACTGGCGCACGGCCGTCTTCGCCGCGATAAAGCCTGGCAAATTCCGTCACGACATCCCGCCATGCGTTTCAAACGCGGCGTGCAGCTTTTTCCACCGCCTTTTTTCAATACGTGGCTGACATAGGACCGTGAGATGTGAAGCCGATCCGCTACCTCACGTTGCGCCAACGGCTTTCCGCCATGCAATCCATACCGCAGCATAATAATTGTCCGTTCCCTCGGCGTCAGTGCATAACATAAAACCGCCGCAGTTGTTCGATTTCAGCTTCACATCCAGGTCGCCGATAATATGATCCTCCGTCGCCATCGTGTCAATCAGCGTCAGGGTGTTGCCGTCCTTATCCGTGTCAATTGGCTCATTAATGGAGATATCCTGCGCATTTTTATTTTTGCTCCGGAAAAACATCAGGATTTCATTTTTCCACACATCTGGCCGCGTAGCTGGAAAGCGGATCCCCTTTCCGGCGTCGAAGGTCGATGGCTTTGATCAAGCCCGATGGTGCCGATGGAGATCAGGTCATCCTGGTCGTTTTGGTCCGCATAGTATTTTTTTGATAATGTGCGCCACCAGACGGAGGTTGTGCTCGATCAGTTTCGCACGGGCGGCCTTGTCTCCCGACTGCATCTGCAGGAGGCACTCACGCTTTCTTCCTGCGCGGAGAGCGGCCGTGAAAAGAGCCGGAATTGGTGATATGGAGGATGAAAAACAGGACATCCGACAACAGGTACTGCAAAAAAGAAAACATAACAGCCGTCCCCCGCAATCTTTTTTTTCAGATAAAGTATCCTATGCGGCGGGCGGCTTGTTTGTTGCAGGTCCGCCGGGAAATTCCAGCAAAAGCCGGCGACTGACACAGGAACCGGCCCACTCACGGATGTCTCAAGACGCCCGTAAACGGGCAAAACGCCGCAAGCCGCGCCAAACGGGCACGGCGCAACGGCCTCCATAGACAATATCGATGAAAATGGTATAATATCCCAAAACAATCGGGGAGGCAAACGTATGGATTACCGAAAAATCGGGCTTGAATTAGAACAGTATTGCAAAAAACAAAAATCCCGTTTGAATTTGTCTTCTATATTCTGGAGGATCAAAAAGGTTGTCCCGATGATCCGGGAAAAGCGACGGAATACAGCGCCTACCTGCGGATCAAGGAACTTTGCCCGATACGGAATGGTCGGTACAGAAGCTGAACCTCAACGCACAGCCCAACCATAAGGATGAGGATATCACCGTCACGCATCTGCGGACCGGCGTCGCCGTTAAGCTTGAGTGCAAAACGCGACACGGGCCTCCTTTAAAAGCGGAAAAGGCTGCCGGAAGGTGAAAGAGCCGCACTGCACGATCAAATGCCACAAGAGCCGCAGCACCATCAAACTGGCCAGTACGACGAACGACCGGTACTCAGCCGATATGTTCGATGTCGTCGTCACCAACCTATCAAACGCGATTATTGCCTCCGCTACCTATTCCAGCAGCTTTGAGCTGATTCCCAAACCGGCCGAAATCAAGATCCTATGCAGCCACTACGGCGTTCCTGGCTGCCTGGAGGACCTCTTCGACGCCACGTACCACGACTGGCGGTTCGCCAGGACATCCGATCTCGCGGAAGGCGGCTACATCCCCGGACCCCAATTCTACGCCTGTATGGGAACGACGCGTGGCATCCAATTACAGGCCTGGAGGCCTGCCTGTTGGAGATTGTCAAGGAAAAGCTCCAAAAGAAAACGCGGTAACGGCCCGAGGTGGGAATTGCCGGCCGCCGGGGCCGCTCCCACTGCGCAACCGTCCCAATCATGCGGCACACCCCGGCCCCGTAAGCTTCTCTTTGCCCCGCCCGCACCGCAGGCCGGAGAATGGAAACCAGCCGCCGGACACGGGGCAAACCGCCCTCGGTACGCACCGGGGCTTCAGCGCGATAAACGGCGCCCGCATACAGGGCAAGCTGGGCCAGAAGCAGCCGAGGCATCGGGGACGCAGCGTCCAACCTTGCGCCGGGGCGGAACCGGTGGACGCCATTGCGCGTCCGGCGAGGGAGGGCGCCTTCCGGCCCGCAACGCGGCGAAAGGCGCCCTGCGTCCGCTCGCACCCGGCAACGGCACTGCGATGCATAACGGCCGGGCCTTGCAACTGGAACGCACCGTCCCCGCTTCCAATCATCGGTAATGACGCGGCCCGGTTTTCCCGGGCGCATTTCCCATATTCCGGGCCCTCGCTGCTTTGCGTTTTTCTTTTCGTGCTGCCGGACATTGCTTTTTGATGTATGCGCTTATCGTGAACAAGGCCGGGCCAGGCACGGCCGGGCTTGTTCCTCGCAGTGGAATCGGACGCCGTTCTCGGCTACGCCGGGCGGCGTCTTTTTCATGTTTTGAAAAATGAGCTCCCAGTTCTATACAAATACAGGCCGGAAAAAAGTTCCGCCAGAAATCTGTTAGGGGCGTGCCGAGCGAGACGCAGGCGCACGGCTCCCGTTCCATACGGCAGGCAGCCGGGCGGCGCGCTGGAACAGGCAATCCGCCGGCCCATTATTTCGCAACGGTTATGGAATTGCAACGGACGCCGCTTACCGCTATCCTGCCTGATTCGTTTACAGGCGCCTAGCCTGCGCTTCCGTGGGGGGCAAGCCTGCCCGCTCTTCAGACGAAACGGGCACGGCGCCTCCATTCCGTATCATGGCGAAAGCGCTGGAGCGGCCCGGAAAATTTGCACCGCTCCCGGCAAGGCGCATTTGGCCGCCGGAAGCAGACGCCCGCCGCCAAAGCGCGGAAGTCCCGGCCGCTTTCCGGCCGGGAACTGCGCGATGCGCAGTGGCCGCGCGTGATCTGCGGAAAAGCACTGCACACAGAATACCGTCCGTCAGGGTAAAACTGTCGCCTACCGTCCTTTTTCCGCGCGGCTCTTCCGCGCTTCCGGCGGCGGGCGTCGCGCCTGAGGGCAGCCAAGGCAAGCACCGACAAGCCTCCCCGTTCCCTGTACGCCGGGCTGTAGGCACCCATCCAAATAATAGGTCTGTCAGGAAGGGCGGTCTGATACTGGGACAACGCTTCCGTACGGGCTGCATCCATAACGCCCTCTCTGTCCCACTCTGCCTCCCGTTTCGGGGACGCGGTTCAACCCAACGCCGGGCCGGCGCCGGCGAAAGGCGCTTGCCTCCTCTCCGGCGCCGGTTTCCCTGCTCCGCAGCCAGGCCCGCTTTTTGCGCTTCCTTCTTCCCCGACATCTTCCGCATCTGCCTGCCCTGGGTATTTCCGCACGGGCCGGGCAGGGAATCGCCCGTGTCGGTCCTTTGATGAAAACAGGCCACGGCCCGCCAGCTGTTCTCCCAGCCCACAGGAAGGATAAAAAATATGCCTCGTAACGCGGCGTTTCGCTTTGTATCCTTTCAGCAACCGGAAAATGTTCGCTTTTGAAAAAGGGGATAAAAACGCCCCTGCGCAACAAAGCACAGAGGCGTGCGGCCGGCAGCCGAGGGGAGAGCAGCGCCTGCGTCTCGGGCAAGCCGGACATTGCACAAAATGGCAGCGCCGTCAATATTCCTCCAAACGGTGCCTGAACCAGCAGGGATATATATTCCGCAATTGACGGGACAAGCGCTTTGACGGGGACCCCTGTCGTGTCCACGCAGAGGTGGTATTGGGCCTTGTCTCCCCATTCCGTATATCTTGATAGACCCGGTGGTACCGGGCACGTTTTCCGTCAATTTTGCGGATCTCCCGCTCCAGCTCGTGGGCGTTCAGGTTTTCCCCGATCTCCGCGTATTCGCGGCAGCGCTTGATCTTGTGCGCCATATCTGCATATACAAAAATCTTGAACGGTTTGTATTCCGCTAAAATCACATCCGCAGCCCGGCCGACAATCACACAGTCGGAGGCGCCGGCAATTTCCCGGAGCACCTTCTGCTTTTTCAACAAAAATGCCCATCTGCTGCCGCAGCAGATAATTGTCCGTGAGCGTCCTCCCGAAATGGGAGGATGTTCACGAGCATCCCCGTTCCAATGAAGAAGAGATAAACCGGCCGTCCATGTTCATACGCTCAGCGACAGAGGCTTCTATCTCCCTGTCATAGTAGGCATAGCCCAGCGCGTCGGACAGGCGTTTCCCAAGCTCACGGCCCCACTGCCGAATTCCCGGCTGACCGTAATGACATGCATCTTTCTTCCCCATTCAGATTTTGTTTCAGCGTATGCTTTCTTCTGACGGATCCGCCGCCGCAGCTCCCCCCGCGCATCCTAAACAGGATGACGGCCGAGAGGATGGCGGCAAGAAGCGCTGTCCCGGCAAAAATTCAGCCAGATCCCCGTCAGCCCCATCGGCCAAAGTATCGTGATTAGGGGAGCACAGGGAAAAACAACGCGGTGGAAACGGAGATTAAAGAAGCCGGTAACGGCTTCTCGATCGCCAGCAGATAGCTCTGTGTGGCAAAAGAGAACCAACGCGTCAGGTATGTCAGGCTAAAAAGCTGTAACGCGCCCACCGACATTTGCAACACCTCTTCTCCGGCATCGGCGACAAACAGCCTCGTAATCGGCGCCGGGAACAGGGCAATGACAAATACCGACGCCAGCGAAATGATCCCGCTTGCAACAAAGCAGCATTTTCAATAGCGCGTACCCTGGAAAATTTCTGTGCGCCCCAGTTATAGCCGACGGCAGGCTGAAGGAATCGCACATTGCCGTACAAGAGCGGTTGAATGAACCCTTCCGCAAACATCAGGATCCCATATACCGATACGGCCGTTTCCCCACCCAGGCGGACTAAAATCGCGTTCATCAGAATGGAGGTAATCCTGCCGGCAACGTTGTTCAAAAATTTGGGCTGCCACAGGCGACGATCTGCCGTATCATGCCGAAACGGAAGCGCGGCCTGCAGAAACGCAGCAGCGCCTTGCCGCGGAAAAACGGGATCAAATGCAACGGGCGCAGACCAACATGCCGGAACAGGTGGCCAAAGCCGCCGCCCAGATCCCCCACCGGAACACACCGAGGAACAAAAATTCCAACCCGGCCGCTCAAAATTGACATCAGGATGTTCATCCACATACTGCCGCGGATAAATCCGCAGATGCGCAGGTAATTATCCACGGCAAAAATAATGGTCGTTACCGGAGAGCAAAGCGCATAAACCTGCATATACTGCACCGCCAGAGCGGCAAACGTGTCTTCGGCGCCCATCAACTGGATCAGCAACGGGGCCGCCGCAAACATGGCGCCGCCGATCACCGCGCCGGCGCCGACAATCATCAGGCAGGCGCAAGTGAAATATTATTTGCCTCTTCGTGATTGGTTCTTTCCCAGACAGATGGAGATGGGGACGGCGGAACCGACGCCGATCAGATCCGCCAGGGAGAAATTAATAATCACAAACGGCATCGCGAGATTGAGCGCGGCGAAAGCCGTTTCCCCAAAAGCGGCCGACAAAACGCCGTCGATCGTCTGATACAGCGCGGATGCCAGCATGCTGACGGCGCCGGGAATTGAGGCGAGAAAGAAAAAGCGAGGGGCGGCGTTTTGAAAACAGCGCAGTCGAACTCACAGTCGCCATCCCCCTTTCTTTTGAAAAATCCGTACATCTGTACACCGCGCCCCTGCGGGCGGCCGTGCCGTTCTGGTTATGTTCATACGAACCTTCCTTCCTAAAGGCCCGCCTATTGTCACAATAGCCGGGGCGCATCTGATATTTTTTCACCTGGAATACAATTCCGGCCGCGCTTTAAGCCACTACGGGCCGCCGATGGCATTTCCATCATTCATTCACATCCACCTCGGCCTGCAAAAAAGTTCACATATTTCTGCGTCAGGTCCAGAAGGCTGTCACGTTCCTTTCCTCCATCCCGTGCAGCGCCCTCTGCTCGGCAAGGATCAACGGCCGGATGACGCGCTCCGCCAACGCCGTGCCCTGTTCCGTCAGCACAATCCGCTTGTTTTTCCTGGTTTCCCTGGACCGGCTCTAACGCAATAAAGCCCTGCCGCTCCAGATTTTCAGGACGGAATTGACCGTCTGCGGCGGATAATGCCAAACGGCGCAGATTTCCCCTGCGTGTCGGCCCCACCCTCGCAAAGCGAGTACAACAGCCACAGGGCGGCGTCCGAAATCCCGTGCCGCCTGGCATACGAATGGTAGATCTCATCCATCTCCTTATAGATCTGGTTGAATGCCGCAAGCTGACCCAGAATCATTTTTTCCATACGCCTCCCCTTTTTATCGAAATCGGATGATATTATAATCCGATTTCGGATAAATGTCAAGCCTTGAAAAAATTTTTTTCGCATCTTTTTTGGCCGACATCTCGAATCGGCAGTTCGGCTTTTGGCGCTTGGGACCGCGTTCCCGGCACGGCGGATGGCTGCCGGAAAACGAGGCGCGGAAGCGCCGCGCAGGCAGCTCAGTTCCGCGTTAAAACCGGACAAATAAAAGCACATCCGGCACCCTCCAGCCGGCCGACGCGCGGCGGCAGGGGCGGCACGGCAAACCGTGCCGCCCGTACCCGCCTGGGACGAGCCCCAGGCGGGGACTTCCGCGCCCCTGCCGAAACCGCCGGTATCGCCGGGAACGCGGTCCCAAGCGCCAATGCCGACGGCCCACCGGCGCCCTCCTTCTTGATCCAGCCTGCTAGGGAAGCACGTCAAAAATAAGGCAACACATGGAAAGAGCCTGCGTGCATATTGCGGCACACAGGCTCTTTCCATTATATCGTATTGCCGGGTGTCCCTCCAGGGGCGGCCGGATCCGCTCCCCCAGACTGGGGCGGCCGTCTCAATAATTCAGGATAAACAGCTCTTTTCCCTTTTTCCGGCTTCCTTTCTGATCGGTCCCATTTTTTCTGGTCGTCGGTACGGGAAATACAATAATTCCATTCCTTATCATAGAAATGGGCTGCCCACCGGTACATCTCCCGTACCTCGTCGCAGTTGTCATAAGTGATAAATAGTTTCAACCTGCCGGAATTTCGGCGCAGGGGTATCGCAAAGACGGAGGTGGTCCTCCCGTTGGAACGCCTCGGTATAAAATTTATCCTGGTCCGCATTAAAATAAGGCGGGTCCACGAACAGGAACGTCCCATCCGCCGCCTGTTCGACGATCTCCTCAAAATCCGTATTGCATAGCTGGACGCCCTGGAGCTTCTGTGAGGCAAGTCGGATCGCATTCGACCAGTTTTGCGGCTGCATCGAAAATTTCGCCCCGTAGCCCCAATAGCAGTTCGGCATATTCATGATCCCGGAATAACTGGTCCGGTTCAGGTAATACCACCGCCCGGCGGTCTCTAATTCATCCTTGGGGACATTTTCGTTTTTGAAGTAATGGTGCAGCTCCTTCAGTGCAGGATACGGCTTTAAAAATCGGATCAAGTCCTGTGGATAGTCGGATGATCCGGTAAGTCAGCATCAGGAGCGCATCCTTGTCGTTCAGGAGATTTACCGCCACCTTCGGCTTATTAAAAAAATAGAGGCGCCCCCCCGCAAACGAACCGCAGTAAGCGGTATGCGGCGCAATATGCTCCGTGATCAATTTTCTCGCATAATATTTCCCGCCTGCATAGCGGAACGGCGAATGAATGCAATCAAGGTTCACCGAGGCAAGCGCAACCGCTTCCCTGTTCGCCGCGCCGTTCCTCTTCCGTCCCGCAGCTGCCGCCAGAGCAAAGAAAGCGCATTGTTCCGAAAAGGTCTCGCGGCGCCGCATGCTTCCGCACCCCTTCCGCCAGCTCCTCCGGACAGGGCAACCACATATTCCTGTTCTTTCTGCAACGGCGCGCCGCCGCCGCCTGCCCAATGCGTTCTTTTTTGCCGTCCTGCATATGCTGATCCCTCTTTTCCAATGTTCCTATTATACTGAAAAAAAGCGGATTGCGCAACTCTATAAACCGCCGCAAGCCGCAAGCTGTCGCAAAAGGGCATCGCTGTTTTCGGCTCGTTACGTAAAATTTATGACTTCTATTTTTATCGGAAAGCCGATTTCTGCCGCACAGGGGGGCACAGGACGCCTTTTCAAGCGGCTTCCCCAGCCTCCAGCGCGGTTCAGGCCATAAAACCGCCCTTTGACGCCGCAACCCGAGGGAACGCAAGGAAACGTTTGGGCTCTCTCTCCGCTTCCCGCTTGATGGGACGAATCATAGCGATTCCCGCACAATCCGATGCCCATCTATCGAGGCGGCGCTTCGCGCATGCCTCCCAACCCTGTGTCTGCATGATATCATGGAAAAACTGCGCCCCTGACGCCATGGCGGTATCAGGGCACAGAAATCGCCGTAATTTTCCTCTACGTTTAGCCCCGTGGGACGGCGCCCGCCGCCCAAAACACAAAAACGCGCCCCAGGCGGCAGACAGCATTGTGCGGCACCCATTCCGGGAGACAATCGGCCGCCCGAAAAACGGGGCGCCGCGCTAGACATTGAAGATCCGGTGCGTTATACGCAGTGGGAGGCCGCGTTGTCCCGCCGCGTACAACCGCCTCACTGGGAGAAGGACAAAAGAAGAGGCGAGCGCCTTTTCCCTTCTCCGTTATGGCACGGTGGGAACCGCCCCTTCATCGCCGGGGCGGACTGTGCAAAAGCCACACGGTATTTTTACCGGTCCCGTCTCGGTACAGTGCTGAAAAACGCCGCGCCCTCGATTGACGGTCGTCTAAATCCGGGAATGCCGGCCAGACGGGGCTTCTTCTCTTTCCCGGATACCCGGGAACCGAGGAGCGCCGAAAAACAATCGAAAACCGCGTGGGCCGGGCATCGCCGGTTACATCAGCGAACGGTACAGCGCCTCAATCTCCTCCACGCTGGTATCGCGCGGATTGCCCGGGCGGCACGCGTCCGCATAAACGCTTTCAGAAAGGAAAGCGAACGTCCTCCTCCTTGACGATCGCCTTGAGATCCGCCGGGATTCCGACGTCCTGGGAAAGCTGCCGGACCGCATCGACCGCCGCCTTCCGGTATTCCGCCTGAGACATGCTTTCCGTCCCTTCGACGCCCATCGCCTTGGCGATCGCGCGGTACCGTTCCCCTGTGGCGGGCGCGTTGTATTCCATCACCGTCGGCAGCAAAATTGCGTTGGCGACGCCATGCGGCGTGTCGTAGACTGCGCCGAGGGAGTGCGCCATGCTGTGTACGATGCCCAGCCCGACGTTCGAGAACCCATTCCCGCAATATACTGCGCCAGCGCCATGCCCTCCGGCCTTCCGGCGTATTGGCGACCGCGCCGCGCAGATGCTGGGAAATCAGTTCGATCGCCTTGAGATGGAACATATCCGTCATCTCCCAAAGCACCCTTCGTGATATAGCCCTCGATCGCGTGGGTCAGCGCATCCATTCCGGTCGATGCCGTCAGTCCCTTCGGCATGCTGCTCATCATATCGGGGTCAACCACTGCGACCTCCGGGATGTCGTTGGTATCGACACAGACAAATTTCCGTTTTTTCTGCGCATCTGTGATGACATAGTTGATGGTGACCTCCGCCGCAGTCCCAGCCGTCGCCGGCACTGCAATGGTAAATACCGCGTGCTTCTTCGTCGGCGCAACGCCCTCCAAGCTCCGCACGTCCGCAAATTCAGGATTCTCGTGGATAATTCCGATCGCCTTCGCGGTATCCATGGAGGAACCGCCGCCGATGGCGACAATGCAGTCGGCTCCGGATCCCGGAACGCTGCCACGCCGGTCTGGACATTCTCAATGGTCGGATTGGGCTTGATTTCCGAATAAACCTCGAACAGGGATCCCATCGCCCCGCCAGCAGATCCGTTACCTTTTTTTGTCACGCCAAATTTCACAAGGTCCGATCGGAGCAGACAAACGCCTTGTGGTAGCCGCGCCGCTTGATCTCGCCGGGGATTTCCCCGATGGCACCTTGCCCATGATAAGAGACGGTATTGAGTACAATCCTGTTTGCCATAACAATTCCTCCTATTCCTATTCCCGGGCCTGCCGGCCCGTTTTTCTATTCTTTATTATAACAATCCCCCCGCCGCCGGTGCAACACAAACGACCCGAAAAACGCCTGCCGCATTACCGACGCGCACACCTTTGCCCGAAGCATGCCGGGATACGGCGGCGGGACCGCCGGCATCCAATTACGGCCGCTGCAGCCGATAAAGCGCCGGCCTGCATAAGCCCAGGAATGCCTGGTACCGGCTTTGCCGCGCAAGAACATCGGGGCCATCGCACCATATGCCCGGCCGCCCGTAAACGGGCCCTATCAGATACCGGCAACCTGTGCCATACGCCGTTGGCTGATGCCCGGCGCGCCTTTCAATTGGGAAATCTTACGTGGAATTGTCCCGCCGCCGGCCCCGGCAGGGCCTGGGTGTTCCCACTTAAGCAAAAACAGCGTTGCCCGCCCCAGGACGGACAACGCTGTAGGAAAAGGCCCCTGACAGCAGGGCGCACCTCCTCCGAGAGCCGGATTGTGGACTTGCTCCCGCACGCCGGGCGGCCCTCCGCTTCCGGCGCGGTATGCGGGCAGAAAACATCCCTTGCCGTGGCACAGGGAACTGCGAGCGCTGGGCGCAACCGTTTTCCTCAACTTGAGCACATCAGCACATCGCTATCCTTGGCCGCGTGCTCCCAAAACGATGGCCGCTTGCTGTGTGGCTGCGAGCCCGCCCACGCCGAACCACCGGGTAAATCCTGGACACCCGCGAAGGCACACTTCATCCGTCACACCACTGCGGGCAAAGATAAATTTTGCGTCTGCCGCCAGAACAAAGATCAGCGCCCCTTTCGCCTTCGGCCCAATGCAGTGTTGGGAACATGGTTCCCAACACTGCAACCATTCCTATTTACCGCCCGACCCGCAAAGCGGGCCTCTCCGCCTCCGGCCCGGCGCAGGCCATGAATCCTGCGCCCCCGATGCCGCCGGCCGCGCGGAAGTCCCCTTGACGCCTGTCAAACGGGAGCTGGGCGCAACCGCCCAGCCGCCGCGCACCAGCCGACCGAAAAAACGGCATCTCGCCTTATGGAGTCCATCCCGGACAGCTCGGACGGCTGCCCCCGCGCGGCGCTTCCGCGTCCCGTCTTATTCCACGCCGGCCGCCTCAAATTTCTCCGCGATATAGGCGCGCGCGTCCCGGACATACTGCTCCGGCGCCGCGCCGTCCACATACAAAATTCAGGACAAACATCCCGACGCCCATCGCCCGCAGCTTACGGATTGCGGGCACATACGGCTGTATGCCCGGTACCGAACAGGACATCCCGGAACAGCCCTGGGTTTGTCTCCTTGAGATGCGCCGCCGTGATATGCCCCCGCGCTGTTTTCCAAGTCGGCAAAGGGTCGCCAAGCGCGTTTGTGAGGTTGCCAATATCCGGATAAACCTGTAAATGGGGAATTCACCGCGGACACGTACCGCATCGCCTTTTCGCAGGTGTTCATAAAAAGGCGTTTCCATTGTCTCAAAACCGAGCAGCACGCCGTACCGCGCGGCGTATGCCGCCGTCTTCAGCAGGTTCTCCATAAAGCGGGCGCGCGTCCCTTCGGTGGACGGCTCATAGTACGTCATAGCCGGCGAGCTGGATCTGCCGCACCCCGACTTCCGCACAAAACTGCACGGCCTTTTCCGAGATTGCAAGGCTCCGGGCGGCAAGCGCCGGGTCGCTGCTGCCCAACGGTATTTCCGGTGTGCGGAAAGGCACATGGAAAGGATGGGCTGGCCCGTCTCTTCTACCGCACGGCGCAGCGCGCGCCGTTCTTCCCGGCCCCAGTCCAGCGGGAGAGCTTCTCGTCCGTCTCGTCGACGCTGATCTCCAGGTAGTCAAAGCCGCACCTGCGGGAAAGCGCCAGCTTTTCCCGCAGGGACATGGCGTGCGGCATGGATTTCTCATATTGCCCAAGCAGACAGTCGCGCATGGCCGTCCCTCCTTTTTCAGTTACCGCTCCCGATCTCGTCCCAAACCGGATGCAGCGCCTGCGCCAGGTGGGTAAAGACGCGGTATTTCCGCTCATAATCCGCCATGGCCGAAGCGTCCGGCTGCACCAAGCGCCCGACGTGGACCATATGCGCTGCGGCTTCCTTCAGCGACCCGTACATCCCGCACGTGACCGCCCCGTTAATCGCGCAGCCGAGCGTCCCAAGCTCATTGGAAAGGATCGTTTCTACCGGCAGCCCGAGGATATCCGCAAACATCTGCACCCAAAGCGGAGAATGGGCGGCCCCGCCAGCCAAACGGATACACCTGGGCGGGTTCTGTTTCCCGGCTCTCCAGCAGTTTGTCGACATGCATCCGGTGATTAAACACGACGCCTTCCAGCACCGCGCGGATCATCTGTGCCTTTGTCGTCTGCGCGTTCATGCCGATAAAAGCCCCCCGTGCGCACGGGTGATCCTGCGACCCAAAGATGTACGGCAGGTAATACACGTCCGCCGCGCGGTCGGCGCCTTCTGCAAGCTCGTCGAACCGCTTGTAAACAGAAGTCCCCGCCTGTTCAGCGGCGGCCTTATCGGTATCGAGCACATTTTTCGCCAGCCAGGCGAGGTTCCCTGCCGAAGTGGGGCTGGATTCTTCGATCAGGTAGTATTCCGGCAGGCAGAACAAGGAGTTCATCGCAACCGTGCCGTCTGTGACCGGCGACGGGAAATGTACTCGTTAATGCCCAGGTCCCGGCAATTACGCACAGGTTTTCCTCGTCCGTCACACCGGCGGCAAGCGCACAGGCATCGATGTCAAACATGCCGCCCGCCACCGATCCCCTGGTTCAACCCGCACAGCGCTGCGGCCTCCTCCGTCACCCTGCCGCACTGATCCAGCGCTGCGCAGTGGCGGCATCTTGTCCGCCATTTCGGGGATGCCGAACCAGCCGAACAGGCGCGCGTCATAATCGCGGGTATAGAGGTTCACCAGGTTAGTGCCGGAAAAATCCGTCATTTCCCCGTAAGCCTCGCCCGTCAGGCGGTACCGGATGTAGTCCTTCGCCTCCGAACACCGTGCCGATACGGCCGTAAATTTCCGGCCGATGGTCGCTTCATCCATCAACAGCGCACACGGCTGGCTGACCAGGATGCTCTGGCAGGTCAGCTCCCGCACCCGCTCCGCCGTGCCGTCCCGGTTCCAGAGGGCAAGGTACTCGTGCGCCCGGGTATCGGTGGAAATAATCCTGTTCGCCAGAGGGAGACCCTCCGGTCGATGAGATAAAGCCCCTTGCCGTGCCCGCAGCAAGCGACGCAGGCCACCCGTCCGGCCGGATCCCGGCGGCCGCCATTACCTCGCGGATGCACCGCGCGGTCGCTTCCCAAAACTCCGTCAGATCGCGTTCGGTCTGCCCGGGCGCCGGCGTCAAAAGGCGGGTCGGGTAAAGACACCACCGCGATCCTTCCCGTCTTTGTCGCAGAGGCGCCGCGCGGGCAAAGGGTGCCCGTTGTCAACGCCCAAAAATAGTTCCTCATCTTCCTTCTCCTTCTCTCCCACCAAAATGCCGAAGCGCCGTCCTGTTCCCTGGCTCACACACGCTGCGGGAACTCCTTCGCGGAATACTTCTCCACGACGTCCAGCCAAGCGCCCCCGGACCGGCACGCCCTGCGTCTCGCAGAAATGATCCCAGACGTCGCCAAGCGGGTAGGTTTTCAGTTCCTCCTGCATCGCCATCTGTTCAGTAAAGCGCCCTTCGTCCTGCATCCGCTTGAGCGCCGCGTGCGGCATCAGGAGCGCGGAGAGCAGCGCCTTCTGCATATTGCGCATCCCCACGGCCCAGGCTGCAATTCGGTTGATGCTCGCATCAAAGAAATCAAGCCCGATCACGACGCGGTCAAGCGCGTCGCACCGGACGATTTCACGCGCGATTTCAATCGGCTCCTCCTCAAAAGCACGACATGGTCGCTGTCCCAGCGGATCCCGCGCGTGACATGCAGCGCGACCTTGTCCAAAAGAGCAAGATCGCGGAAAGCTTATCCGAAATCCGCTCCGTCGGGTGGAAATGGCCACTGTCCAGAAGGTAGATGACGTCCGGGCGGTGAGCGACATAGTTCATATAGAACTCATGCGAACCGACGGTAAACGCCTCCACGCCGATGCCGAACAGCTTGGCTTCCACGCAGTCCTGCACATGGTCATATTTCACCGAAAACATCTTGTCCAGAGACTCCTTAAGGCGCATGCGCGGCCCCATCCGGTCCGCCGGCAGGTCCTTATAGCCGTCCGGGACCCAGACGTCGTGCAGGCAGGGCGTCCCTAACTCTGCGCCCATGTAATCCGCGATTTTCCGGCATGCCAGCCCGTGCTCAACCCAAAATTCCCGCACCGCCGGGTCGGGGTGGGAAAGCGTCAGGTTGTCCGCCGCCATCGGATGGGAAAATAGGAGGAATTAAAATCAAGGCCGATACCCTGCTCGCGGGCGAACTCCACCCAGGGCTTAAAATGACGCGGCTCCACGAGATTTCTCTGCACTTTCTCGCCGGGCTCCCCCAATCGCGTACATCGCGTGCAGGTTCAGCCGATGCTTCCCGGGATAACGGAAAACGCCGTTTTGATGTCGCGCATCAGCTCCTCCGGGTTCCGCGCTTTTCCCGGAAATTCCCCGTCGCGGCGATGCCGCCGGACGCGCCGCCCATCTCCCTCAAAGCCGTTGATGTCGTCTCCTTGCCAGCAGTGCATGGAAATCGGGATTTTCGCAAGCGCCTCCAGCGCATGGTCGGTGTCCACACCGATCTCTGCATAAAGCTCTTTTGCATACTCGTACCGGTTCATTGTTACAACCTCCCTATCGTCAAATGGAAATCCGCCGGACGCCTCGGTGTCCTTTTTCTCTATTGTAATCCCGTGCGGGCCGTTGGAGAAGGACGCCATTTGATTTAAACTGCGTCCTGATTTGCATCTATTTCCCCGTCCAAATGCCGCCCCTGCCGCCGGTACTCGCGTGGGCTTACCCGGAATTTCTGCCGGAAAATCCGGTAAAATAGCTTGTATTGCTGTACCCTACCGCACAAATAATATCGGAAACGCTCAAATCACTGTGCAATAACAGGAATTCCGCCCGCGTCAGGCGCTGTTGCTGTAATAGGTCCTGAAATGTCATTCCCGTACCGGTCTTGACCATCCGGCTCAGTTGGGAAACCGGCTGGTTGAGCCGCCGCCTTGACTCCGTCAACGACGCCGACGCATAATGCGATTCGATATACCGCAGCACATCGAGCAGCATCATGTGGTGATAAGCGTCCGTTTTCCCTGGGCGATCCGCTCCGTGTGCTCCAGCAAGTGCAAAAAACAAGAGCCCCATCGTGATCTGGTCGAGGTTCCCACTGTGCGCGCGCCGGTCCCAGATCGACAGATAAGGTTCTCCATCAGATTCTGCACCGGCAGGGACGTCCGCCACATGGAACACCATATAGCCCGCCTCCGTTCGCGGTTGCGCAGGAGTCCATGATAAAAGCGGCTCAGCGCGCTCTCCTCCTCCAGCATCCCCAGCGCGACGTCAAGGAACGCGGGTTTTTCATAAAAAAATTTCACCACCAATATCCTCCACTGGCCGCATGCATGCCGCATGGCTGGCGTGCTGGTTGAGGATCAGGATCTCTCCTGCGGATCGTGACCGGCGTCGCCCGTTGATGACGTGCGAGGTCTCGCCCGCACACATATACACCATCTCGATATAATCATGGGTGTGCTCCGGGAACTCGATAAAACGCGTGTGACAGCGCAGGCGCACCAGCGCCTCCCCGATCATCTTCCGGCTCTCAATTGTGAAATCGGCGCTGTCGCTGTAGAGGTCCTTCTGCACCCTGCGTTCCCCGCGCAGGATTGCCTCCTCCTCCGGCGTAACCGCCGCCGACAGCCTGGCAAGCAGACGTGCGTCCATTTTTCCTTCCTCCTTCGACGCCGGGCGTGTCTTTCCGGCCCCTGGCCTGCGCCGTCCGCAGAGCGCCCGCCGGGGTGAGGTTCGTATTCCGGCAGTACCGTACCCACAGGCAGGCCGCGTCTGCCCCTAACCGCCAGACACCCTTGCCCGCCCGGCACGGATCACGGATGCTCCCGGTGCCGAGGGAGGACGCCTTATCGGGCGCGGCCCATGCCGGGATGGAGCGCGGAAGCGCCGCGCCCTGCCGGCAAAAAGCGCCCGTCCCCGCCCATTGCCCAAAGCCGCACACCCTGCGGCGCCGTTTTATGCCGCCGCGCGGCGGATGCGCGCGCTACAGAAACCGGGCACCCGCTTTCAGCCGGGCGGCCGCACCCATTCCCGACGCCCAGCCGGGGTAAGGCGACCGCGCATCTGGCGGTTGCCAAGGCAACCGCCACTTCCGCGCCTGTCGGCTTCCAGATGCAAGTGGAGCCGCCGCGGGAGGAAAGCCGGTGCACAGCCCGCCGCAAACGCACATCGGTCCGGCCGGCTTCTCTAATGGGCCGGCAAACCTGGGATCGGACCTGACTTTCTCCGTCGTTCTGGCGCGGACAGCGCCCTCTCGCCCCGGCCAGCCTTGCGCCGTACGCGACGTTCGGCCTCAAAAAACCATATCAATCAGCCCCATTATACCATTTTCCATGCCGGGGAACAATGCGGCACGGCAAAAAGGCCGCAATAGCGGCATAAAACAGGCGCCATCCGGAAGAGAAGCTGTGCTTCCATGTCACAGCCCCTGCCGGATAGGCGCCTGCCGCTCTTTGCGACCTTCCCATATTGACAATCCCGCTTTTTCGGGAGAGCCCCCTACATCACATCCCTGGGCTCATCCACGCGCAGGACCAATGCCGTGATATCGTCGTCATGCCCGTCCGCGCGTTCTCCCTGCGCGCGGCGTACGATTTCCTCCGCCAGAAGCTGCGGGTCGCTTTCCTCCCATTCTTCCAACAGGCTGCCGAGCCATTTGTCGCCCGCGGAAACCGCGCCGTCCGTCACGAGCACGATGAGATCCCCCGTGCCAGATCCGCCTCCGTTTTTGCAAACTCTGCATCTTTCAAGATCCCCACAGGAAGCGCCGGCGCCTCGACCCGAACCGTCTGCCCATTTTCCGCAGGAAGCTCACCGGGGCGCCTGCCTTGCGCAGTTCCGCTTTCCACTGAAAAGGTCGAACATAGCGACATCCACGGTCGCAAGGGACTCGTCGCCGGACTTGGCGATCAGGGCGGAGTTGACGATCCGCAACGCGCAATCAAAGCCGATTCCCGCCTTCAAAAGCATCTCCATCACGCCGGTCGCCATCGCACCGTCCACTGCGGCCCGTCCGCCGGTACCCATCCGTCGCTGACGATAGCAAGCTGCCGCCCTGCACCATCTGAAAGCAGGCATAGCTATCCCCGCACAGCTCCCCGCCGCCGCAGACATGCTGCGCCGTTCCAACCGTCACGTGCAGCGCCGGCCCGCTCGCTCATTTGGAGCTTGCAGAGCTTTGCCGTCACACTAATGCACGGCGGGAAAAACGTCCTGCCGCAGGCGTTGGAAATTTCCCGTACCAGCGCAGGCCGGTTCCAGTTCTTTTTTTCGGCTTTGTGACCTCCGCCTCAACCGTCATCCTGCCGTACCGGTCGACCCGGCTTTCGACGTCGTCAGGACGGCCCCGTGCGCACGCAGGATCTCGCCGACCCGGATCGCCGCCTGAAATCGAACCGTTCGAACAGTTCCAGTTCCGGGAAAGGTCCCCGAGGATCTGGGCGGTGGTCTGGAATTGCTCCGCAACCATTTCCCGCACTTGCGCCACGCGGCGTTCTGCAGCCTCCCGCGCCATAAATTCACGGTACCTCTGGTTGACGGACGCAACAAGCTCCGGCAGCCTCCCGCACCGTTCCCGTAGCGGCGGGAGGAAATCCTCCGCCGTTACCATCCCGTTTTTCCGAAAGACCGGCGTCAGGTTCTGGAGCGCGTCCATGTTTTCGTGATAATTTTCTCCCAGCAATAAAGCTTCAGCCCGCATCCCATGCAAGCCTCCTCCACCGCCAACCGATACACGCCGTTAATATCCGGCGCGCAGGAGGAAAGTTTCCCTGAAATTTCTTCCACGGTTTCCGATACGTTCCCCAGCGCGTGCGACGCGTGGGAAAAGCTTCAGGATGACAGACCGGCGCAGCCCGTCGGTTTCGCGGCATCGTCCGGCTTCGAAACAGCGCGGAAAGGCGGAACCTGCGCACCGGGCACGCAAGAAACAACACGGCTGCGGCTGCGGCGCTACATGCCGTCGATGACTGCCGGTTCATTCCCCACTTGTAAGGAAGCAATCCCATTCGCAATCAAATAAGCGACCGCGCCCGCCAGCCGGCCCACCGGCGCGAAAATCCCCGCCATCAGGCCGCCGAGCGCGTAGGCGCCGGAAAGATATGTCAGGCCGACGGAAGAAAGGCGATGGCGGCGCCTGCGGCAATCCGGCAACCGCGCCCGCCGCAATCCCGCCGAACCGGGAAAGGAAAGGACCATCAGGCCGGCGACCACATGGATCACGGAAACCCGCCAGATTTCCATCCCCGCGAAGACCAGAACTGCCGCGCTTACCACGACGGCTAGGCTCGCGATGTCCTGAACATCCATTGCGGCCGGCCTCTCGTTCCGTAAATCAATTTCGAGGTTCGCGCAAGAAATACGCCGAGCCGGCGCTGAGCAGAGCCTCCGCGATACATCGCCGCCGCATTGCGCATGGTGTTAGCAAAAACAATTGTCAACCCCGTGGCAAGCATGGGGAGGAACGTTACCATCGGGGCAAATGCAAAATGTTTTTCAGGCGGTCAAGGTCGTTCAGCGTCCATCGGATCGCCGCTACCGCAAGAACAGCCGCGATATAGCGCGCCGGGATACTCAGCAAAGGGGAAAACAGGTAGCCGAGCACCGCGCCAGCCGCCGCAAACCACAGATTCCCATATGGCACCGCCGAAACCATCACCACGCCGAACGGCGCATATTGCCCGGAAGACAGTGCTCCGGGAAAACCAAAAACCGGCCGCAATATAGAGCAGGGTAAACGCCCTGGTTTCCGCACCGGCTCGAATGAACGCTTCCCGAAACGCCGCAATGGCTGTCGCTGTGCCTTGCGCTGTTTTTCCTTCATCATGATTTACGAACCTCCATTATCGTCTTGCCCGCAAGCGGCTTCACCGGCTCCGGCACAGTGCGGGCCATTGGGCCTGTCCCTCGACGCCGCAACCGGATCGTTCCGCAGCCGCCAGGCACTAGAAGTTTCACCGGCTCCGGCACAGTGCCGGGCCATTGGAGCCCTGTCCCTCGACGCCGCAACCGGATCGTTCTTTCGCAGCCGCCAGGCGCAAAGCGGGTTTCACCGGCCCCGGCGCAGTGCGGGCCATCGGACTTCCCCGACGCCCGCGAACAGGCAATACGCCGTTTCTTTCTTCCTTCGCCAGGCAAGTCACTTCTATCCGGAACCCGGCCGCCCGTTTTCTATTTGGCCGCACACATCCCTTTGGTTTGCCCGGGACCCGTTAAGGGGCGCGGAAGCGCCGCGCCGGCGGCAAAGCGCATAACGCACACTGCCCGGGGTGCCTCGCCCGGCGCTTCGGGTTTCAACGGCGTTTCGCGCGGCAAATGCGCGCCTGGTCAGTACGGCCCGCCAAAAGCAGCCGGCAGAGCAAATACCGGGCGCTTTCAGCCCCTCTGCGGCACGCGCATTCACGCTGCCCGTCAAAGTCCGGGCCGCGCTTTACACTTACACCGCCGGGTTTCTGCCGCCCACCGGCTGCACACGCCCGGAAGCGGCCGGCGAGAAGCATTGCTGCAAAAGGACCCTCTAAAAATAAAGGAAACGGAAGCCTGCTCCCTTCCCGTTTGAGCGGCCAGCGCCCCACCCGAACAACCGGTCCCCGTTCCCCTCCGTCAGGTCATGGGATCGCCGTTTTACTGCGTTTAAAGCTGTGCGCACCGCGCGGAATAACTTCATTATAGGCTTGTCTACAGGAAAATTCTGTCAAAGCGCGATGCCGAATTCCGGCAGTTCTGTCTGAACCGCGCTCTTCTCCTGTTTCACGGCGGTTCCTGCGCGCATCTCTTGTAGGCTTTTGCGTTTTCTCATTGAAGCCGGAGGGAAATCGTGCTATACTAGACAACATACGGGGAACCAGACTGGAGGAATTAGCCGTGCCGTTCCGCCTGCTTGATTTCGATCAATGAGGGCGAAAACCATATTTTGAACACTACACCCAAAACGTCGTCTGCGCTTATTCCCTGACCGTCAATCTCGATATCGGCGGCCTTGCGGGGTATCGCCTGTACCCCGCCATGCTTTGGCTTCTTACCGACACGGTAAACGAGCTGCCGGAATTCGCACCGCCCTGACGGCGGAGGCGTCGGCGTCTACCGACATGCACCCTTCCTATACGGTTTTCAATCTGGGAACCCATCGTTTTTCGGTATATGGACCGCATTTTCCCGGATTATCGGCCCTGCATGCCTATGAGGAGGATGTGCGGCAATACACGCCGAGTGCACGCGCAATTTATGCCGAAGGCGGACAAAACCGCCGAACACCTTCGACGTTTCCATGCTCCCTGGACGGCCTTCTCCTCCCTGCCATATTCAGGTTTTTGGAACGGGAAGCACCTGCTCCCCATTTTCACGATGGGAAAGGTATTCCCATCGGACGGAGAAAAAACCCCCTGGCGATTCAGGTCCACCACGCGGTATGCGACGGGTACCATGTCCGGCGTTTTGCCGACCGCCTGCAGGGAAAATCGACCGCTTTGCGTCGGCGGCCAACATCGTCGGAACATGGGCCGGCCATGTCATAGCGTTGTTTATTTTTATGAAAAGGATGTTGTTTTTATGGGCATCAATTTTCCGACCGTGTTTTGACCCTAAAGCCGTCTGCGATCCGCGAAATTTTCAAATACGCCGCAGACCCGTCCGTGATCTCCCTTTCCGCCGGGAATCCTGCGCCCGAGGCGTTCCCCGCCAAAGAGATCGGGGAAATGCCGCGCACATTTTCGCCGAGGACCCGATCGGCGCGTTACAGTACAGCATTACCGAGGATATCCCCCCCTGCGGCGCGACCTGCTTGCGTATATGCAGAAAAACGCACCATGTCGGCGGCGAAGGGACGATATCCTCATCACCTCCGGCGCCCAGCAGGTCGCGGATCTTTTACAAAGTCCATCTGCAATGAAGGCGACGTAATCCTCGCGAGGCGCCGAGCTTTATCGGATCGCTTAACACCTTCCGTTCTTACAAAGGCGCGGCTCTGCGGGATCCAATGGAGCCGGACGGCATCAGCCTTCCCGCGCTGAGGACGCGCTGAAGCGCGAAAAGAACGTCAAATTTCTACACCATCCCGACTTCCAGAACCTCCGGGATTACAATGAGCCTTTGAAAACGCCGTGGTGTCTATGCGCTCGCCAAACAGTACGGCATTATGATCCTCGAGGACAATCCGTACGGCGATCTCCGCTTCGCGGGCGCGCCTGTCCCGGCGATCAAATCCTTCGATGAGGACGGCATCGTGATGTACGCCGGAACCTTCTCCAAGGTCATCTCCCCGGGGATGCGTGTCGGCTATGCCATCGGCCCGAAGCCCGTTCTCCAGAAAATGATCGTCTGTAAGCAGGGCGAAGACGTGCACACCAACATCCTATCCCAAATGATCTGCCACGCCTTTATGACGCAATACGACTACGACGCCCATCTCGCCGGGCTGCGAATTGTACCGGAAAAAATACGCGCTGACGGAGGACGCGATGCAGAAAAATCTCGCGCCGGAGATTACCTGGACGCCGGTAGAGGGCGGGCTGTTTGTCTGGTGCGCTGCCGCAGGGCGTCGATATGCTTTCGTATTGCCAGGAGGCCGTCCGAGAAAGGTCTGCGTGGTACCCGGCAACGCTTTCCTGACAAAATGAAAGCGACCCGTGCAATGCTTTCCGGATCAACTTCTCTACCCCGACGAACGAACAGCTTGTCCGCGGGCTTGAAACTTTGGGCAGCTCCGTCCGCGATATGACAGGAGGGAACCGTTAATGGAACAGGCTTCAGAACAGAAAAAATTGTATTCAGCGGCATCCAGCCGAGCGGCGGGATCACGCTTGAAATTATCTCGGCGCGCTCAAGAACTGGATTGCCCAAAACGACTACCACTGTGTACTCTCTTGTGGACTTGCACGCAATCACCGTCCGCCAGGATCCCGCGACCCTTCGGCGTAACACCTTGAACGCCTATGCGCTCCTGCTGGCCGCGGGATGGACACGGCGCAGTCTATCTTTTATCCAGAGCCATGTGCCCGCGCGCATGCGGAGCTTGCCTGATCCTCGACTGCTACACGCAGTTCGGGAGCTCTCCCGCATGACGCAGTTCAAGGATAAATCCGCAAAGCACGCCGACAACGTCAACGCGGGCCTGTTCACCTACCTTCGCTGATGGCGGCCGATATCCTGCTCTACCAGGCGGATCTGGTCCCGGTCGGCGCCGATCAAAAGCAGCATCTTGAACTTTCACGCGATATCGCGAACCGTTTCAATGGGATCGTGGGCCGACCTTCACCATCCCGGACGGTTACATCCCCAAGACCGGCGCGCTGTATCATGTCTTTGCTCGACCCGACGCGGAAGATGTCGAAATCTGATGAGTCGGAAGGCGCTTACATCGGCATGCTCGACAAGCCGGACGACATCATGCGCAAATTCCGCCGCGCCGTGACGGACAGCGAGGCCTGCGTCCGCTATGCCGAGGGTAAGGACGGCATCAACAACCTGATGGGGATCTACGCCTGCGTCACTGGGAAGGACTATGCGGAGATTGAGCGGGAATTTGACGGAAAAGGTTACGGCGACTTTAAAACTGCCGTCGGCGAGGCCGTCGTCGCGCACCTGCGTCCCATCCAGGAGGAATTCGCCCGCCTTTCCGCCGATAAAGCCTACATCGAAGCCTGCTATACGGAAGGCGCGCAAAGGCATCTGCCCTCGCCGGGCGCACACTCCGCAAGGTGATGAAAAAGGTCGGTTTTGTGTCGCGGATGAAATAATCCTCCGTGCTATACTTGCTATACTTTGGAAAAGAATTGTTGGGACGGCATGGCCTGATCAGGCCATGACGTCCCGTTGTTTTATCGCAATAGCGGTTCGGGCGTTTGCGCCCGCCCTCCGCAGGCGGGTTATGTATGCCCGCAGTATCAGGCGGCTCCACCCGAAAGCTTCCTGTGGATGGCGGGCAAAGCGCCGTCCGCAGGAAACGGGCTGTGGAACGCGCCGGATAAAAGTGAGCCGTAAGGCTGGGAGCAAACCACGGCCCGAGCGCCAGCCTTCCTCCCTTCCCCACATTGAAAACGGCCCGCTTTTCAAGCGGAACCCGCTCATTTGTCAACCGCATGCACCGTATCCCCAGCAGGTATCTTTCCGGCGCACTGGAACCTTCTGCGCGCCGCGCTGCGGGCAACGGAAGACGCCCCCTGTTTCGCCCGGCACAAGCCCGTTAGCGGCTTATGTTCCGAGACGCGGGAACATCGTCGGGCGCAAAGGGATCTTTTCCGCACCGGCAGCCGAGCGCGCATACCGGCGCCGTCCGTGGCGGGATGCGTAGCCGTCCTGGAGCCGTCGCGTACGCCCGACGGTATGCCTTAGATGGCGAAACCCGACGGCTATTTGGCAACCCTTGCATGACACCCGGCCGGAACCCGGTAAAGCCCCGGCGGACTCCTGCCGGGCGCGGAAGCCTTTTCCGCCAACGGCGAAAAAGGAAGCGCGCACGGCCTTAAGCCGTGCGCCCCGGCTGTGGTCCACAGCCCTTCCCGCGCCCTCCGGCAGCACACCGCCGGCTTTTCAAACAAACAGCGCCGCCTCTGTTCCTTCCCCCGGCGGCAAGCCCAATGCGGGCGCACTGCACCGCCGGCCGCAATCCTGTTTAAGGACAAATATAATTGAGCTGCCTGACCTGCTGGCCGCCCCGCAGGTAAACCCTCGGGACGCGCTTCCCCACCAGGCAAACCATCTCATAATGGATCGTACCGTTCAGGCCGGCAAGCGTATCTACCGGCAGGAACGCATCCCCATCCCGGCCGAATACCGTGACGGTATCGCCTTCGCGCACCTCCGGCACCCCGGACACGTCGAGCATCAGTTGGTCCATACAGACGCGTCCGATTACCGGCACGCGCTTTCCGTGGATCAGCATTTCCGCGCGCCCGGAAAACGCGCGGGGATAACCGTCCGCATATCCAATCGGTACGGTCGCGATCTTTGTCCGGCGTTGCGTGACAAAGGTTCTCCCATAGCTGACGCCGGTCTCCGCTTCTACCTCCTTGACCATCGAAACGACGGTCTTCAGCTCCATCGCCGGCCGCAAGTCCAAAGGGCACCGGACCTTCCCGGAGGGCTGGAGCCCGTAAAGGATAATCCCGGGCCGGACCATATCGAGATGGTACGCCGGATAATCCCCCACCGCGCCGCTGTTGGCGCAGTGCCGAAGCAGATGGGGGAATCCCCGCTCCGCCATCGCGGTAAACGCCGATGTAAAGCAGGCGAACTGCGCGTGCGTGAACGCTTCCCCGTCCTTGCCCCTCGTCCGCCACCGCGAAATGGGTAAAATCCCTTCCGGCCGGATCCCCGGCAGGCGGCAGGCGGCTTCCATCTCATCCAGCGCCGTTGCATCGCGCCCTGGCTCTTGGTATAAAAAAAGCCGATCCGCGTCATACCGGTGTCCACCTTAAGGTGGATCCTGACGTCCACGCCGGCCTTTTCCGCGTATTCGGACAATTCCTCGCATACTGAGGGAAATTACGCTTTGCGAAAACCCGTGCGCAGCCAGCTCCATCGCAAAGCTGCGGCGGCGTATAGCCTAAAATGAGGATCGGCCGGGTAATCCCGCACCGCCTGAGCTGTATGGCTTCCTCTAGGTTGGAAACCGCGAACCAGTCCGCGCCGAGGCGCTCGTAGACCTTCGCCACCATCGGCACGCCGTGCCCGTAAGCATCCGCCTTGACGACACAGCAAATTTTTGCATGGGGCCGGTCGCCGCACGGATCGCTGCATAATTGTGCGCAATAGCGTCCAAATCGATCTCCGCCCATGTCCGTTTTAAATAATCCATGGTTTCACTCCCGTCCGCGCCGCCATAGGGCGGCCGGTTCTATTTTCCATTATATTACGCGTGCCCGAGGTCGCCAACGCCGGATTTTTTTAAGAAATCTGAAAAAATTGTGAAAGTTTTTCCCGTTTTTCCGCATATACTGAATATTACCGCCGCGCCGTAGGCGGAAATCCGTAAAGGGAGGTGCACAGCATGGAGCAGCAAGAAGCCCCGTTTGACAAGGCCGCTTCTTTTTGGAACCGGCGATAAGGCACGCCAGGAGCGCCTTCCTTCCGGCGCAGACCTGGGACGACATGATCTTCTACGGGCAGGATTGGCACCCCAGCGAACGCTGAGCCTGCCTTTCCCGGCGACAGGATGGTTCCCGGCGGCCCGCGGCCCCTGCAATGGCCAAAGGGCCCTTTTTCTCTGCCGGAACAGAACCATCGGCGCGCCCGCCGCCGATCCGCCAGGGACCGCCCTGCCCGGCAAGGCTGCCGGGCAGGAAATTAGGCTGGACTTTTCCCGGTAAATAAGATATAATGGTGAAACACGATTTTATCCTTGCGGGCAGGGCGGAAAATGGGACTGCATTTCCCCCTGAACCCGGCTTTTCCGTAAAGCATACCTTTTTAGAACACGGCAAATAGAAGAAGAATTAGCCCTTTCCGGCGGCTGATTCTTTTTTATTTGCCGTTTTTTATGTATAATTTTCGGCTCACTTGCGTAAAGCTAAAATAATCCACACCAAAACAAAGCCTCGGAGCAGAAAACCGATTTGGCCGGTGGATAAGGAGGAGAAATTCAGGTTGGAAACGCCGCATCTGTATGACAAAGAGTTATCCGCCCAGGGGGATCCATCCGGCCTGGCAGCGCCCGCACAGGCGGAAACAGCAGAAAAGAAAGAGGGCTCTGCGCTGGGAGAAAGCGGGGCCCAAAGCGGACAGCAGGCCGACGGGGCGGTTCGGCTTCCGCCTCCTCTGTATCCGGGGACAGCACCTCAGGCGGCCGCCCGAGGCGAAGAAGAAGAAAAAGACCTGGAAGGCGAAGCTGAAGCGCCGCCTGTTCAAAAATACGGAGGGGAATAAGCGTGGACGCGAGCTGCTCCGGAACTTGATCGCTTTGAAGCGGCGGGTCGCCTACACGCTGAAATATAAGTACCGTTGGGCGGTGGACGATAAATCGTCGTGTTTGAATCCTACCACGGCGCCCATTACAACTGTAATCCCCGGGGGATTTATGAGGCCATGCGCCAGGACGAGCGGTATCTGGACTATACCTTTGTATGGGCGTTCAAAAATCCGGGGAAATACGCGTTCTTGAAAGAAAACCTGAACACCGTGCTGGTAAGATCCTGTTCGAGGCGGCACTATATGTTTTGCGCCCGCGCGAAATATCTGGTTTCCAACCTCCTGCTGCGTCCGCAGATCAGCCTGAAGCGGGAGCAGTGCTATATTCAAACCTGGCACGGGAAACCGATCAAAAAATTGGCTGCGGCAAAACCTTTGAAACCGACCCCAACCGGACGCTGAAGGACAACTACCGCTATTTTTCCAAAAATGGGAAGCGGATCACCGGCTGTTGTCCCCGTCAGCGTTTTTCACCCCGGTCATGGCGGAGGCTTTCGCCGTAGATTTGTCCCGCCGGCGCGACAGCGTGGTGGAAACCGGTTATCCGCGCAACGACGCGCTGTACCGGTACACCGCCGGCCAGATCGCTGAAATCCGGGAGCGCCTGGGGATTCCTGACGGGGAAGGTGATCCTCTACGCGCCGACCTGGCGCGACCGGTTTACCGATTATCTCGCGCAGAACCAGCGCCAAACCTTTCTGCGCGTCTGCGATTCAATTGATTTTGGCAGGCTGCAAAGGGACCTGGGACCGGATTATGTCATCCTCTTCCCGCGCGCACCACCTAGACGCGGAGGCAGTCGACCTCAGCGCGTATGCCGGCTTCATCATCGACGCCACACGCTATGAGAACGTCAACGACCTGCTGGTCATCAGCGACTTGCTGATTTCGGACTATTCTGGGGTTATTCGATTTCGCGCTGCCGGCGCCCGATGGTCTATTATATGTTCGACAAAGAACTGTATACCCGGAGCTGCAGGGCGTCAACATCGATTTTGACGATCTGCCCGGCATCATTGTAAACCGAGGAGAAGGATCTTACCGCTGCCGTCCTGAAGCAGCTTCGCGAGTTCCGCTACGATGAGAAATACGAGGCGTTTAACCGAAAATACAGCCCGCTTGACGACGGGTACGCCGGCCAGAGGGTAATCGAGCGATGCATGCCGGACAATGTTGTGAAAAAGACGCTGACCTTGCAGGCCGTCCGGCGCGTCTGCCGGAAACGGGGCAGGGTGGTTACAAGGCCGCTCAAAAATTCTGTCTGAACCTCCGTGGAATCCTCAGGCGGGCCGGGCTGATCCGGGATAAAAACACCAGGCTGCTGAAATCGTTGGAAA
>VOFE01000654.1_pt1 | contig 31902 bp, 44 predicted proteins | sample 5384071 | NCBI WGS metagenome assembly VOFE01 (sample SAMN12384724, study PRJNA508395) | human gut metagenome | isolation source: healthy gut D | host: Homo sapiens
CTGGAATTATTTGAAGAAGGATCTCATATCCTCTGCACAGAAGACCTGTATGGCGGAACGGTGAGAATGTTTGAGAGTATCGGTGAAAAAAGAGGTGTGACCTTTTCCTATGCAGATACTTCAGATATAGAACTGGTGCGTAAAAGTATCAGAAAAGAAACAAAAGCACTTTATATTGAAACTCCGAGTAACCCGACGATGAAGGTGACAGATTTTGCGGCAATGAGAGAAATTGCAGATGAATATGGGTTATTGATCATTGCAGATAATACATTTCTGACACCATATTTTCAGAAACCGCTGACTCTGGGGGCAGATCTGGTTGTCCACAGCGGTACAAAATTTCTGGGAGGACATAATGATGTCCTTGCAGGCTTTGTATGTATCAAAGGGAAAGGACTTTCTGAAAAGCTTCGGTATACATACAAGACGGTGGGATGTTGTCTGCCGCCATTTGACAGTTTCCTGGTACTGCGTGGGATCAAGACTTTGTCTGTCAGACTGGAGCGTCAGCAGGAAAATGCAAAGAAGATCGCACTGTGGCTGAAAGACCGCCCGGAAGTGAAAGCAGTTTATTATACGGGACTTCCGGAACATCCGGGGTACGAGATCAACCAGAAGCAGGCAAGCGGCTGTGGAAGTATGATCTCATTTAAAGTAGATTCAGAAAAGCGTGCGAGAAAACTTCTTGAGAGTGTAAAGCTGATCTCCTATGCGGAAAGCCTGGGCGGAGTAGAGTCCCTGATCACGTATCCGATGCTTCAGACGCATGGGGATGTGCCGGTTGAGACAAGAGAACGGCTGGGGATCACGGAAGACTTTCTGAGAATGTCAGTGGGAATTGAAAATGCAGAAGATTTGATCGCAGATCTGGAACAGGCACTGGCAGAGTGATGTGATGAATTGCAGGAGCAGAAAAGAACGACAAATTGCAGGAAAGAGTGACAAAAAGCATAACAGGGAAAGCTGACGAAAGAACAGCAAGGTAAGAGGCAGAAAGTGAGAAGAACATGAGTGAAAGAAATCTGAATTTTGAACAGGGCGTGACCGAAAGGGAACACGTTGCCTGAAATATGATTTTGCGGTGCAGAGAGGAAGAAGTGCAGATATCCTTCCGCTATGGGTTGCAGATATGGATTTTAAGACAAGTTCCTATATTCAGGACGCACTGCTGCGTCAGGCAGAGCATGGTGTATATGGCTATACAGAGGCAGATGAAACATATTTTGATGCAGTACGATCCTGGATGGAACGTCGTCACGGCTGGAAGATCGAACCGGAATGGCTGCTCAAGACACCGGGAGTTGTCTTTGCACTTGCAATGGCAGTGAAGGCATATACAGAACCGGGAGACTATGTGCTGATCCAGGAACCGGTTTATTATCCGTTCCGGGAAGTAATCGAGTCCAATGACAGAGAAGTTGCAAATAATGTACTGTATCAGGATGAGAATGGAAGTTATAAGATTGATTTTGAAGATTTTGAACGGCAGATCGTTGAAAAGAGGATTCGACTGTTTTTCCTGTGCAGTCCGCACAATCCGGTCAGCCGTGTATGGACACGGGAAGAACTGGAAAAGTTGGGAGATATCTGCAAGAAGCATGGAGTGATCGTGGTCAGCGATGAGATCCATGCAGATTTCGTATTTGAAGGGAAGCACCAGGTTTTTGCAGATCTGAAGCCGGAATACAAAGACTTTACAGTTATCTGCACATCTCCTGGAAAGACATTTAATATCGCAGGGTTACAGGCATCCAATATCCTGATCCCGAATGAAGCACTCCGGGAGGCATTTGCAAAGCAGATCACAGCAGCCGGTTACAGTCAGATTTCCGCACCGGGGATCGAGGCGGTGATCGCAGCCTATGCACAGGGAGAAGAATGGTATCAGGAAATGAAAAAGTATGTGGGAGAGAATATCACATTCCTGCATGAATGGATGGAAGAGCATATTCCGCAGATCAAAGTGACCAGGACGGAGGGTACTTACCTGGTGTGGATGGATTTTCGGGGATTGGGAATTGCAGAGGAAAACCTGAAAGATTTTGTGGAAAACCGGGCAGGATTATGGCTCGACGGTGGAAAAATGTTCGGAGAGTCAGGAAGCGGATTCCAGAGGATCAATGTGGCATGCCCCAGAAAGACGCTGGAAAAGGCTCTGACACAACTGGAAACTGCAGTGAAAAATCTTTAAGATAAATGTAAACTAAATACAAGAAATAGTTGACAATCTAAAACTGTACTTTTATACTAGAATACCAGTGAGAGCGTGCAGTACGAGGCAATCTGTGAATCTTACAGTTGGGACTTTTCACCGCTCACATCATACTAAATGAAAGAAGGTACAGTAAACAATGCCAGATACATCCATGATCCATACATTATTAGCAGACTGGGACGAGGAGCGTTCCTTGAGCAGAGAGGAAGCTGTAGAGATCCTTGATCTTCCGAAAGAAGAGATGGAAGACCTGATTTCCTGTGCGTATGCATTGAGAACAAAATATAAAGGGAAAAAGGTGAGCATTCAGTTGCTGACAAATGTGCGTAGCGGAAACTGTTCACAGAACTGTGCCTACTGTGCGCAGTCCTGCGAGTCGAAGGCACCGATCGAGAAGTACCGCCGGGTATCGGATGAGAAATTATACGGAGATAATGATCTGGTGGATGAAAAAAGAACCTTGCAAGGCACTGCATTGGTCTGAGCGGAATCAAGTTTACGGATGCAGAGATTGAGGACCTGGCAGAACGCATTCGTATTATGAAGAAAAAGAATACGATCGGATCAACCATAATCTGAACAGCAGCCGTTCTTTCTATCCTGAGATCTGTTCCACGCACACATATGACCAGCGGGTCAATAATATTAAAATGCTGCAGGGGCTGGGATTTGAGATCTGCAGCGGTGGAATTATCGGTATGGGAGAGAGCAAAGAAGATGTAGTAGATATGCTGATGGATCTGAAAGCAATTTCCCCTGAGTCCGTTCCGATCAATTTCCTTCTTCCGATTCCTGGGACAAGACTTGCAGACCGTGATATTTCAGGACTGACACCGGAATATTGCATGAAGGTACTCTGCCTGGCAAGACTGATGATCCCGAAGTCAGATATCCGTTGTGCTGCGGGAAGAGAAGTTTATTTTAAAGGGATTGAGCCGGAATTATTCAAGGTTGTTGATTCTATTTTTGCATCAGGTTATCTGACAGCAGGTGGTCAGGGAATTGACGACACGATGAAGATGATCCGGGATGCAGGATTTACAGGTGAGATTGAATCTACGGATGAATAAAAACCTGAACAGGAGCGTGTGAAGAAACGGATGTTTTTTCACACGCCTTTTTCTTCTTTGCTTGCCTGTCCCTGTCCAACGTGCTAGTATGATAGAGAGTTTTATTATGATAAGGAGTGTATCTGAAAGAAATGAGAAAAATTCATATAGATGAAGAAGGGTGGGCGGCACGAAAGCTCCGGCTCAGTACGATGCAGATCGTTGCACTCGGATTTATGGGGATTATCCTTGCGGGCGGGCTTTTGTTATGGCTGCCATTTTCAAACCGGCAGCCAATTTCGTTTCTGGATGCTCTGTTCACTGCGGTTACGTGCGTCTGTGTGACCGGACTGGTGACGGTTGTACCGGCAACGCAGTTTACACTGATCGGCAAAGGGATCATGCTGGTGCTTATTCAGATCGGAGGACTGGGCGTGATCGCCTGTACATCGGCATTTTTTCTGTTGCTTAGGAAAAAGATCAGTTTCAGGGGAAGGCAGATGATCAGTCAGTCTTACGGACTGGATACGATGTCCGGGATGGTGAAGTTTATTATCCGGGTTCTGAAAGGGACGTTTACGGTGGAGGCGATCGGTGCCGTCTTTTATTCCATCCGGTTTGTACAGGATTATGGTGTGGTAAAAGGCGTCGGATACGGAATCTTCCATTCAGTGTCTGCATTCTGTAATGCGGGAGTGGATCTGCTGGGAAGCAACAGCCTGATCGGGTATGCGGGTTCACCTTTGATTAATTTTACAACGATTCTTCTGATCGTCGTATCAGGACTGGGATTTCCGGTGTGGTATGATATTCTTGGAAATATAAAAAAAGCAGTCCGGGAACGGGGAACAAGACCGTTAAAATGGCTGTTTACAAGGCTGGAACTGCAGAGCAAAGTGGTGCTGGTCATGACCGGGTCTCTGATCTTATTTGGAACGGTATTATTCTTTTTACTGGAATATTCCAACCCGGCAACCATGGGAGAATTTTCAGTTACGAAGAAGCTGATGGCATCTCTGTTCCAGTCGGTGACGACAAGAACCGCGGGATTTGCAGCGGTCTCTCAGTCTGCACTGCGGCCGGGTTCAAGGCTCCTTGGATGTCTGTTAATGTTTATTGGCGGATCTCCGACAGGAACGGCAGGCGGTATCAAGACGACTACGGCAGCCATGCTGGTTCTCACAGTGATCTCGGTACTGCGGGGCAGAAAGGATACGGAATGTTTTAACCGTAAGATCGATGAAACGGTGGTACGGTCAGGCATTACGATCTCACTGGTTACCTTTTTCTTCTGGATGTCAGGAGTGACGGTGCTTACGATCTTAGAACCGGGACAGGATTTCCTGAATCTGATGTACGAGGTGACTTCAGCGATGGCAACCGTGGGGTTGACAGCCGACCTGACACCGTCTCTGTGCAGGGCGAGTCATGTCGTGCTGATGATCCTGATGTATATCGGACGGATCGGACCGGTGACGATGGCACTTGTATTTGCCGGAAGGGCGGAGAGAACGACACATTTCCGTTCTCTCCCGGAAGGAAGAATTATGATTGGATAAGGGGAAAGATATGAATAAGCAATTTGCAGTACTTGGTTTGGGAAGTTTTGGAAGAAGCGTGGCATTGTCATTGGAAAAAATGGGGTGCGATGTCATGGTAGTCGATGATTCTTATGAGAAGATCCAGGAAATTTCAGATAAGGTTTCTTATGCAATGAAGGCAGACGTAACGGATAAGGATGCTCTGCAGGCTCTGGGAGCAAGAAATCTGGACGGGGCTGTTGTGGCAGTTTCAGAGCATCCTGAAGCCAATATTATGGCAACACTTCTTTGCAAAGAGATGGGGATTCCACTGGTTGTTGCAAAGGCGAAAGATAAACTTCAGGGAACGATCCTGGAAAAAGTAGGAGCGGATTCTGTCGTATATCCTGAGATCGAGATGGGCAGCCGGATTGCCAAAAGCATGGTAGCAAATGAATTTGTGGACTGGATCGAGCTTTCCAATGACTACAGCATCGTGGAGATAGCCGTACCACGCAGATGGGAAGGAAAAAGTCTTGCAGAGCTGGATGTGCGTAAGAAGTACGGGATCACGGTAGTCGGAGTCATGCAGGGTGAAAAAATGGATCTCTTTTGATCCGCAGACACCACTGCCGGGAAATGTGATCCTGGTTCTGATCGGAGCAAATAAAATCCTGGAAAAGATCAAGATAGAAGAAAAGTAGAGGAACGGACAATGATTACAAGTACGTCAAATGCACAGATCAAGGAGCTGGCGAAGCTTCAGAAGAAAAGCAGATTAAGAGATGAAAGGCGGATCTTTCTTGTGGAAGGCCGAGGATGGTGGAAGAAATCCCGAAAGAGCGGATTGAACGGCTGTATATATCGGAGAGCTTTGAACGCAAAAATCCTGCATATATCAGGGAGTTGGGAATGCCTGCAGAAGTTCTTTCAGATCCAGTATTTTCTTATGTATCGGATACGAAAAATCCACAGGGAATTTTAGCGGTCGTAAAAAGACTGGAGTATACGATGGAAGACGTACTCGGAAAAAGTGCGTTAAAGTGTGAAGAAAAATCCGGGGAAAAGGAGAAGAATCCGGAGAACCATCAGATCAGAGTTCCGCACGTGATCGTGCTGGACAACCTGCAGGATCCGGGAAATCTGGGAACGATCTTTCGTACCGCTGAGGCAGCCGGGGCAACGGGAATCCTGCTGAGCAGTGACAGTGTGGATGTCTACAATCCCAAGGTGATCCGTTCGACCATGGGAGCTGTCTTCAGGATGCCGTTTTTCTATGTAAAAGATCTTCCGGCAGCAGTGAAAAGTCTGAGCAGTCAGGGAATCAGAACGTATGCGGCACATCTGAACGGAAAAAATGTTTATGATGAGGAAGATTATACCGAAGGCTGTGCATTCCTGATCGGAAATGAAGGAAATGGGTTAAGAGATGAAGTGTCAGAATGTGCAGACTGTCTGATCCGGATTCCGATGTGCGGGAAAGCAGAGTCGCTGAATGCAGCGGTGGCGGCAGCGGTCCTGATGTTCGAGGCAGGAAGGCAGAGAAGAAAATAAGGCACTGGCGGCAGTATAGAGAGGAAAGTAAGGCGGTTGGAGGCAGTGTTGCATTTGAGTGCATTTTTGTAGTATACTAGCGTCAGTGGACCGAGGTGAAAAGAATGAAGCTTTTACTTGACCGGAAGAAAGAATATGGAGTTGTGCTGGACGGTGGCGGTGCAAGAGGTGCGTATCAGATCGGTGCGTGGAAGGCACTGAAAGAAGCCGGGATTCGGATCCATGCAGTGGCGGGAACATCCGTAGGAGCATTGAATGGTGCTTTGATCTGTATGGATGATCTGAAAAAGGCACAGGACATCTGGAAGAGCATGACATTTTCAAAGGTCATGAATGTAGATGACGGCTGGATGGAAGGGCTTTTTGAGAGAGAGCATAAAGTGAAGGATGTACTTTCGCAGATCTGGTCGGTCGTGACTGCAGGCGGGATCGATGTGACACCGTTGAAAGAGCTGATCCATGAGCTGGTCGATGAAGAAAAGATCAGGCAGTCAGGGAAAGAGTTTTATCTGCTCACGTTTTCACTGACCGATTTTAAAGAACTGGACTTAGGGCTTGAGGATATTCCTGAGGGAAGACTGGAAGATTTTCTCCTTGCAAGTGCTTATCTTTTAGGTTTTAAGAATGAGAAAATGGGTGGAAAGCGATACATTGACGGTGGCGTGGTGAACAATGTGCCGCTTGGTTCGCTCGTAAAGCGGGGCTGTAAGGATATTATTGAGATACGGATTTATACCGGGCGTGAGCCGAGGGTAAAGCTGCCCGAGGACGCACAGATCTACCGGATCGGAAAACCGAGAGTCCGGCTGGGAAGTATTCAGGATTGAGTTTGACGGCAGGAAACTTATCTTGATCCATCAGGTTCTCAGATCGGTAAGAAAGAAAGCATTGCAGATACAGCAAGAGTTCTGGGAAGAATGTATGACGGAATCGAATATCGTGGATTTGGTCAGGAAGTCGTAGAAGAGCTTGCAAAACATGCGGGTGTTCCGGTGTGGAATGGTCTGACGAACGAGTTCCATCCGACGCAGATGATTGCTGATATGCTGACAATCCGTGAGCATTTCGGAGATTTAAAAGGACTTAAGCTTGTATACATGGGTGATGCAAGGTTTAACATGGGCAACTCCCTGATGATCGCATGCTCTAAGCTTGGAATGCATTTCGTAGCATGTACAACGAAAGAATATTTCCCAAACGAAGAGCTTGTTGAAACTTGCAAAGGTTATGCTGCACAGTCCGGAGCAACAATTACTCTGACTGAAGATGTAAAAGAAGGAACAAAGGATGCAGATGTTATCTATACAGATGTATGGGTATCCATGGGTGAGCCGGATGAAGTATGGGAGAAGAGAATCAAAGAACTTTCACCATATAAGGTAACAAAAGAAGTTATGGCAAATGCAAAAGATACAGCTATTTTCCTGCATTGTCTGCCGGCATTCCATGACCTGAAGACGAAGATCGGAAAAGAGATGGGAGAGCGTTTCGGAATCGAAGATATGGAAGTAACGGATGAAGTATTTGAGTCTGCACACTGATGGTTGTCTATGATGAAAATGATGATGAGCAGTTTGATGAGACTGAAGATCAAGATGAGCAAAAGAAGAATTGTTTGAATCACTGGAAATGTTCTACAAAGTATTTTATTTAGGAGAAGACAGCGATGATATTTGATACGCATGCACATTATGATGATGAGCAGTTTGATGCATTCGGGAATGAAAGCAGGCGGTGTTGGGATGATCGTAGATGCAGCAGCAACCGTTGCATCCTGGGATAAAATTCTCGAACTGACAGAAAAATATCCGTTTCTCTATGGATCGGTGGGGGTTCACCCGGACGAAGTGGGTGACTTAAATGAAAAGAATTTTCGAGAATGTCTGAACTTGCCGACAGAAAAAAGATCGTTGCCATCGGAGAGATCGGACTGGATTATTACTGGGATAAAGAAGGACATGATCTCCAGAAATACTGGTTTATCCGGCAACTGGAACTAGCAGGGGAAAAGAAGTTACCGGTCATGATCCACAGCCGGGAGGCGGCAGCAGATACAATGGAGATCATGAAAAAGTACGGCAGAAGATCTGAATGGAGTGATCCACTGCTATCCTATTCGCCGGAGATGGCCAGGAGTATGTGAAAATGGGTTACTTCATCGGAGTCGGTGGTGTGGTAACTTTTAAGAATGCAAAGAAACTAAAAGAAACTGTCAAAGAGATCCCGTTAGAATCCATTGTGCTTGAGACGGACTGCCCATATCTTGCCCCGGAACCATTTCGTGGCAAAAGAAACTGTTCGCTTTACATTTCCTATGTGGCAGAGAAAATTGCAGAATTGAAAGGGATCTCTGCGGAGGAAGTCATCCGGCAGACAGAGGAAAATGCAAAGCAGCTTTATCAGATCAATGAAAGCAGGTGCTGAAAGAGCAGGTGAATAAAGGAGAGAAAATGAAAGAGCCAACTCTTGGAAATCCGCAGAATACCATTGAGATTCTGCAAAAATATAATTTTAATTTTCAGAAAAAATTTGGACAGAACTTTCTGATCGATGAGCATGTGCTGGATAAGATCATTCGTGCAGCAGAGATTACAAAAGATGATTTTGTATTGGAAATCGGTCCCGGAATCGGGACGATGACCCAGTACCTTGCCTGTGTAGCGAGAAAAGGTGTTGCGGTAGAGATAGATAAGGCACTGATCCCGATTCTGGAGGATACCCTTTCAGAGTATGACAATGCCCGTGTTATTAACAATGACGTTCTGAAAGTCGATATTGCAAAGCTTGCAGAGGAGGAAAATGGAGGAAAGCCGATCAAGGTTGTTGCCAATCTGCCATATTATATTACGACCCCGATCATCATGGGCTTGTTTGAGAATCATGTGCCGATCAAGAGCATTACAGTTATGGTGCAGAAAGAAGTGGCAGACCGTATGCAGGTCGGTCCGGGGACGAAAGATTATGGTGCATTATCGCTTGCGGTGCAGTATTATGCAGAGCCGTATATCGTGGCAAATGTACCTCCGAACTGTTTTATGCCGCGTCCGAATGTCGGTTCTGCGGTAATCCGGCGGAACGTTATGAAGAACCACCGGTGAAGGTAAAGGATGAAAAGCTGATGTTCCGTCTGATCCGGGCTTCTTTTAATCAGAGAAGAAAAAAGACTTTGGCAAATGGACTGAAAATTCGGCAGAACTTGACTACACGAAGGAAGAAATCGAGGCAGCGATTGAAGCACTCGGAAGAGGAGCATCTATTCGGGGGAAGCCCTTACGCTGGAAGAATTTGCAAAACTGGCAGATTTTCTTTATGATTGCAGATAAAATAATATTAAAGAATTTACAAAGTTGCTGTTTACAAAAATGTGTGGACAGCAACTTTATTCTTCTTCACTTTTTGATTCATAAAGATTTAATAGTCAGTTAATTGTTTCATGGACGGATATCTAGTATAATTAAAAGATAAAAAAGACATGAGAAGAAACAAGAGAAGGAGGAAGAGCCCATGGCCAAAGATATTAACAGCATATTTTTCAACATCACTCCTGAGATTGAAGAACTTGCACTCAAATGTGAGAAGAACAATGCGATTGAAAAAGAACTTTATACAAAGTATGAAGTAAAAAGAGGACTTCGTGATTTAAATGGTAAGGGTGTACTTGCCGGATTGACGAATATTTCGGATGTATGTGCATCAAAGATTGTAGACGGTGTATCTGTACCGTGTGCAGGTAATCTTTATTACAGAGGTTACAATATTAAAGATCTTGTAAGCGGGTTCCTTGAGGCGAAACATTTTGGATTTGAAGAGATTGCGTATCTTCTTCTTTTGGAGAGCTTCCTAATCAGAAGGAACTTGAGAATTTTAAGTATATGATGGCTGACCGCCGTATGCTTCCTCCGAATTTTGTGCGTGACGTTATCATGAAAGCACCGAGCCGTGACATGATGAACAGCATCACGAGGAGTATCCTTCAGCTTTATTCTTATGATGAGAAAGCGGATGATACAAGTATTCCGAATGTACTGCGCCAGAGTCTGAATCTGATCAGCCAGTTCCCAATGCTTATGGTTTACAGCTATCTTGCTTACAATTATAGAATGGGTGAAGACCTGTATATTTATGCACCGAAGAAAGAACTGTCTATGGCAGAGAATATTCTGATGATGTTAAGAGAAGATCGTCAGTATACAGAACTTGAGGCGAAGATCCTTGATATGGCTCTGGTACTTCATATGGATCACGGCGGTGGTAATAACTCCACTTTTACGACGCACGTGGTTACCTCTTCAGGTACGGATACTTATTCTACCATCGCTGCGGCAATGGCATCCCTGAAAGGTCCGAAGCATGGAGGGGCGAATGTACAAAGTAACACAGATGTTCGAGGATATGAAGACGCAGCTGACAGACTGGCAGGATGATGATCAGATCCGTGCCTACCTTGAGGCGTTGCTGGATAAGACAGGCGTTTGATAGAAAAGGTCTGATCTATGGAATGGGGCATGCGGTTTATTCCGTTTCCGATCCCCGTGCCGAGATATTCAAGCGTTTTGTAAAGCAGCTTGCAGTGGAGAAAGGTCATGAGGCAGAATACGCACTTTATGAAAAGGTGGAGCATATGGCACCGGAAATCATTGGTGAGAAGCGTAAGATGTATAAAGGGGTAAATGCCAATGTGGACTTTTACAGCGGACTGGTTTACAGTATGCTGGATCTTCCGCCGGCATTGTATACGCCGATCTTTGCAGCGGCACGTATCGTAGGATGGAGTGCTCACAGACTGGAAGAGCTTAAGAATGTAGATAAGATCATACGACCGGCGTATAAACCACTTGCACCGTATCGTGAGTATATTAAATTAGATGACAGGTAGTGAATGAACGATGAGCCATCCGTCGAAGGATTGAGATCCATACAATGGAAACCGGAAGGAGAAGTGGTGCAGTTAAGCCATGGAATGGTGGAATATATTAAGAGATACGATGAATTTGCAGAATTCATGTGTAGTCATGGATATTATGTCGTTGGAAACGATCATTTAGGACATGGAAAATCTGTGCAGAGCAAATCAGAGTATGGATTTTTTAATGAAAAATACGGAAATGCATGCGTTATAGGTGATATTCATACTCTGCGGCAGAGGACAGCGAAGAAGTATCCAGATGTTCCGTACTTTATGCTAGGACATAGCATGGGATCAAGTTTTTGCGGCAGTATGTGCAGATGTATGGAAATGGGCTGCGGGAGCAATGTTTATCGGGTTGTAGCAGATCAGCGGATAAGCCGACACTTCAGTTTGGAAGGAAGAAGGCTGTGGACACTGGCGCATTTCCGTGGCTGGCATTATAAAAAGCAGACTGATAGACCGAATGGCGGTCGGAGCTTTCAATAAAAAATACAAGAATCCAAAGACACGCGCGGACTGGGTAACCAGTGATGAAGAACATCTGGAAAAATATATTTCAGATCCTCTGTGCTCCTTTGTCTTTACAGTGAACGCGTATTACGGGATGTTTACAGGGATGCTGGCAATGGAGAAGAAGGAAAGCATCTATATGATTCCAAAGAGTCTGCCAATCCTTTTTACGGCAGGAGCAGATGATCCTGTAGGAAATTTTGGAAAAGGTGTCAGAAAAGTCTATGAGATTTATCAGGCAGCGGGGATTCAGGATGTAAGCCTCAGACTGTATGCAGGAGACAGGCATGAACTGCTCAATGAGACGGATCGAGAGCAGGTATTTTCTGATCTGCTGGAGTGGATGGAAGAACGAAGATAAAAAGTGATAAGTTTATTTACATAAAAAGTAACCGTAATCCCAGGAGAGCAGGGAGATATGCTGCCCGGGGCGACGGTTACTTTTTGTCATTTACATATAAGGTGGCTATTGAGTGTTGGTAAAGAGAATATTTCTTCAATTATAATAATGATTAATCGTATCCACATAATGAAATACTAATTCTTTACTATTATGTTCCGCTTTTGTCAATCCTCGTAGTAATACGATTTCTGCCGTAATTTTTTCAGTGAATTTTTCTGACTGACCACTTAGTATAAATTGATTCGTGGCAGGATTAACGTACATCAATGTCACAGGAACATTCATCACCTTCATCAGATCCTGAGGTATTGGAGGTTCTATTGAATATACAGATCCAACTTCATTATAATATTCTAATATTTTCTTACCCTTTTCAGAAGTATCCTTTGAAATTTTATAAAAATATGACAATTTTTGTATGATGTCATCAATAGATACATTTGTATCAGGGATGATAGACTTGTATTTTTTATACACACGGTCCGAAGTTAAAATTTCTTTATAATCACTCATAAATGCCTCCAATATTTAGGGTATGGTAACAAGTGCAGTTTTTGTAAAAGTACCACCACCTACAACAGCTATTACTTCTGTAGAAAAAGCTAATCCATTAGTATTATCATAATGAACCCTAAATCGTACTGTAGCTTCAACAACAGTTCTAGCTTTAGTGTCTGTTAGTTGAACTGGAATCTCTTCTTGATATATAATATTCTGTTCAACCAGTTTGCTCATTTCATCTTGAGTAAAGTGATGATTTTCAGATTGAACTGTATCTATATCTGATGCAAAAGTAGATATTGAAAATAGCATTGATAATAAACAAATCACCGTAAGCATTGCAATTATTTTCTTTTTCATAAAAAAATCTTTCTATAACATAAACTTAATAATATTCCCCATACAACATCCATAATTGCAACGTTTTATATGTAAGTAATGCTTAATACTAAGTTAGCATATCCCATTTAATTTGTCAATTATACTAAAACTTGAGTTTCCGCTTTCAAAAAATAAAAAAAATTTGCGTTTTTGAAAGTGACATCTTGCATATACTATTAGCAGACAGTATAATAAGTACAGCGAAGCGGTTTCGAGAAATGAAAAAACTTCAATTTTTGAAAGCGGGTGAAGAAATCAAGGAATACCATGCCTTACACGCCTATGTGGAAGAACATTATCAGGAAGGCAAAACGAACTACCTGTTTGTAGACGAGGTTCAGATGTGTTCCAAGTTTGAGCTGGCAATCAACAGCCTGTACTCTAAGGGGAAATACGACATCTATGTAACAGGCTCTAATGCTTTCCTGTTGAGTGCGGATCTGGCAACTCTGTTTACCGGACGCTATATTGAAATTCATGTGTTTCCTTTCAGCTTCCAGGAATATTGCCAATATTATGATGATATTAGTGACAAAGATAAGCTCTTTGATGAGTACGCTATCAAGGGCGGTTTGGCAGGTTCCTATGCTTATAGAACCGAAAACGACAGAACAAACTATATAAAGGAAGTCTACGAAACCATTGTTACAAGGGACTTAGTACAGAAATATGCTCTGCCAGACACTTTGGTTTTACAGCGTCTGAGCGAGTTCCTTATGGATAATATCAGCAACCTCACTGTTGTATTTTTCCCGTTGGTAATCAGGAATATAACATTGCCCCCGATTTTGTCTGATAAAAAGGCGTTAATTACATTGGCATGGGATACCCTGTGGCTTTTTTCTTACGATTTTTGAAGTATGTAATCATTCGGGAGATAGAGAGGGAATGAGAGCTGGTTATATAGCTGCATTTATTCTTATGGCGGGAGTATGGCTTGTGTTTTGGGTGGCAAGGTATCTTCCGGTAAATGGATGGATAAAAGCAGGAACCATTTTAATCATAAGTTGTATCTGGATGGCATTTACAAATGATGTGTATGTATATTTCGCGGAACATAAAAAGCAATTAACAATACTGTCCACTCATTTTTCTGATTGGACAAATCATATTTGTGTGAATGCAAATGTCTGTACTCTGATTTTGATTTTTGGAGGTATAGCAGGTGGTGGTTTATTAGTATATGGAAAGATCAATAGGAAGCGAAAATGCTTAAAGTGATATGAAGCAGCGAAGTCAGGGATCAGGGGCGAAGCCGATACACCGCAGGGAAGTTTTTAATGGAACGGACACAGACACGAAAGCAAAATCAGAACCCGAAAAATCTGCTCTCTATTTGCTCGAAAGGCAGACAGGGCAGATATGGGGACAGCGAAAACCCTCACAGCATCAGCTGTGAGGGTTTTCGTGGTTTTTATAGTTATCTAAAGGAATGAGAGTAAAGTGCTGGCACTTCCTGTGCCATACTTTATGAGGGGAGATAGTTGTTCATCAACTATCTGAATATTAGTATAGACAAAATGTGTGTCAAAAATATGAGTAAATTCTAAAACAAACAGAAAAAATATAAATATCTCATTAAGAAATTAGAAAAACTTGATAATCTAAGTAAAAAATGATAAACTTATCACGTAACTGATGGATCTATGTGGAGAGTGGGAACCTCCGCAGAGGGTTCAAATAAAAAAGGAGAAAAAGTTTATGAACAGAGGAAAAATGAAAAAAGTTCTTGCACTTATGCTGACCTTCATTTTTGTAATAAGTGCAACCGCATGCGGTGGAGCAACGAAGTTTGATGCAGAAGCTTATGTAAGAGGCGTAATGGATGCTAATTATAAGCAGAAATATGACGAGTATGCGAAAGCCCGCGGTATTTCAGAAAAGGATGCAAAGGCAGAGATTGAGGATACATTAGACGAGCAGGTCGATACAGAGCTGAGCGGACTGGAAGCTCTGGGAGATTTTACAGAGGAAGAAAAGCAGGAATACAAGGATATGCTTGTAAAGATTGATAATCTTGCAAAATACGAAGTAAAAAAGAAGCCAAGGAAGATAAGGATGGCAATTTTACAGTAACGATCGAGGTAACTCCGTCTGATGTATATCAGACTCTGGAAGATAATTCAACTGCAGTTGCACAGGAGATGATGGATCAGGGACAGGATGTAAGCCAGGCGGATGCAAGTATGTTCCAGGATCTGCTGATCCAGAGTATGCAGAAGTCGATCGATGGTAATACATATGGTGATACAACGACGATCGAAATTGCTGTAACAAAAGATTCTGATGGTCAGTACGGAATCAGTGATTCTGATATGGAGAAGATCTCCACAGCCCTGTTTCCGGGATCAGTCTAAGAATAGAAAGTCAGTCTGAAAAATCAGATGAAATGAAAAGGTTCTGTCATGGAAGTACCGGAAAGATAGTCTTCCAGACAGAACCTTTTTATCTGTATGAGATAAGAGTGAGGATGAGACAAGAGTGATAAGAACGGAGAAAACCCGCTGACCTTTCGGCCAACGGGTTTTCGGTTTTTTATAGTTATCTAAAGGAATGAGAGTTAAAGTCTGACACCCCGGGTCTGCCGGGATGCCATCACTTTATGAGGGGGGAGATAGTTGTTAATCAACTATCTGACATTTAGTATAATCATAAAATGTGTCCAAATTATGTTTAATTTATAAAAGAAAATTAAACTTCCTTATGATTTTATTAAGAACTAAAATAGTGATTCTTTGTCAGATTCGGAACTAAAAGACAATATATATAAAAAAATAAGCAAGAAATCAGAAAAAAGTAAAGCCCATTTTTTATTGGAAATAAAGGGAAAATTAAGAAAATAAAGAGTGGAAAGGAAAACTAAAATTGTTAAAAATAGACATTTGAAGGGCGATGTTTATTGATTAATCATATAAAATAACCTATAATAAAAACAAATTGATAGAAAATTATCAAAGTATAATAAGAACTGCACAAAAATATTGAAGGAGGAGCTATATGTTAGATCAAACCTACTATAAAAAAGCAGATGAGATCATTTCGCAGCATGGACTTGAACCGGCTTCACTGATTCCGATCATTCAGGACATTCAGAGTGAATATCGGTATCTTCCACCGGAACTTCTGAGGTATGTGGCGAAGAAACTTGGGATCAATGAAGCAAAGGCATACAGTGTGGCAACATTTTATGAAAACTTCTCTTTTGAACCAAAGGGAAAGTACATTATTAAAGTCTGTAATGGAACTGCCTGTCATGTCAGAAAGTCAATTCCGATTTTGGAACGGCTTTATAGTGAACTTGGACTTTCAGAAGAAAAGGCGACAACGGACGATATGTTATTTACACTGGAGACAGTTTCCTGTCTTGGAGCGTGCGGACTTGCTCCGGTTCTGACAGTAAATGATAAGGTTTATCCGGGAATGACCCCGGATGCTGCGGCAGAACTGATTCACGAATTGAGAGGAGCGGAATAAGTATGGAAAAAATTACGAGCAGAGAAATACTTCATCAGATTCGTGAAGAGGCGGCAAAAAAGATCAGCGACAGCCGTTGCAGGATTTTGATCTGTGCAGGAACCGGGTGTCTGGCAGGCGGATCAGGTGAGATATACAGGCGGATGAGCGAACTTGCAGAAGAAAATCCGGATATTGACGTGGAATTTGGACCGGAGATTGCTCATGGTAGTGGCCCGTTGGAAGTGAAGAAAAGCGGATGTCACGGATTCTGTGAAATGGGACCGCTGATGCGGATCGAACCGGCAGGAATCCTTTATACAAAAGTAAAGCCGGAAGACTGCGATGAGATTTTCCACAGAACGATCGAAAAGGGAGATGTTATCCGTCATCTTTTATTTAAGCAGGATGGGCTTGAGTATAAAAAAGCAGGAAGAAATCCCGTTTTATAAAAAAGCAGACGAGAAATGTACTGAAAAACTGTGGACATATTGATGCAGAACATATAGAAGAATACATTTCCACCGGAGGATATGAGGCATTAGAGAAAGTCCTGTTTGAGATGACACCGCAGGAAGTGGTGGAAGAGATTTCAGCATCCAATTTAAGAGGAAGAGGAGGCGGTGGATTCCCAACGGATATAAATGGTCACAGGTAGCCCGTCAGGAAGAAAAGACCCGCTATGTAGTCTGTAACGGTGATGAGGGAGATCCGGGAGCATTTATGGACCGGAGTATTATGGAAGGAGATCCGCATAAGATGATCGAAGGAATGATGATCGGGGCTTATGCGGTAGGAGCCAGAGAAGGTTATATTTACGTGAGAGCGGAATATCCGCTGGCGATCAGCCGTTTGAAACGGGCAATTTCACAGGCAGAGGAAAGCGGTCTTTTAGGCGATCATATTTTAGGAACAGATTTTTCATTTCGCCTACATATTAATCGCGGTGCAGGAGCATTTGTCTGCGGAGAAGGAAGTGCATTGACTGCGTCCATTGAGGGAAAAAGAGGTATGCCGCGTGTCAAACCGCCAAGGACGGTGGAACAGGGTCTGTTTGGAAAGCCGACGGTTCTTAATAATGTAGAGACCTTTGCCAATGTTCCGATGATCATTAATAAAGGAGCAGAATGGTTCCGTTCCATCGGACCGGAAAAAAGTCCGGGAACAAAAGCATTTGCATTGACAGGAAGTGTTCGGCATACAGGTCTGATCGAAGTGCCGATGGGAACGACCCTGCGGGAAGTGATCTACGATATTGGTGGTGGCATCAAAGGAGACGGAGCGTTCAAAGCGGTGCAGATCGGAGGTCCGTCAGGAGGATGCCTGGTGTCGAAAGATCTGGATGTCAGTCTGGATTTTGATTCATTGAAAAAAATGGGGGCAATGATCGGTTCGGGCGGACTGGTTGTGATGGATGACCATACGTGCATGGTGGAAGTGGCGAGATTCTTTATGAACTTTACCCAGAATGAAAGTTGTGGCAAGTGTGTTCCTTGTCGTGAGGGAACGAAACGTATGCTTGAGATCCTGGAGCGGATCGTGGCAGGAAATGGAAAGCTGGAAGACCTTGATCTGCTGGAGGAACTGGCGAACATGATCACAGAAACTGCACTGTGCGGTCTTGGAAAGAGTGCTGCACTTCCGGTTATGAGTACGCTGAAAGTATTCCATGATGAGTATGTGGAGCATGTGGTTGAAAAGAAATGTGCCTCCCATACCTGCACTGCATTACGAAAGTTTATCATCAGTCCTGAGCGGTGTAAAGGATGTTCAAAATGTGCGAGAAACTGTCCGGTCGGTGCGATCAGCGGAAAGATCAAGGAACCATTTACGATCGATACGGAAAAATGTATCAAATGTGGAGCATGTGCGAGTGCCTGTGCATTTGGTGCGATTCATATTGAAGGGTAGGAGGAACAGAGTATGGGCTATATGACAATTAACAACAGGAGAGTGGCTTTTACAGATGAAAAAATGTCCTCTCAGTGATCCGAAAGTCGGGAATCGATCTTCCTACGTTCTGTTATCATTCAGAACTGTCAACCTATGGGGCGTGCAGGATGTGTGTGGTGGAAGATGAACGTGGAAAGGTATTTGCATCCTGTTCAGAAGTACCACGGGATGGTATGGTGATCTATACAAATACACCAAGATTGCAGCATCACAGGAAAATGATCATTGAACTGCTGTTGTCATCCCATTGCCGTGACTGTACAACGTGTGCCAAAAATGGAGTCTGTACGTTACAGAAGCTGGCAAGCCAGTTGGGTATTTCAGAGATCAGATTTGAAAATCATAAGAAACCACTTCCACTGGATACCTCTTCGGATTGTGTAATAAGAGACCCCAATAAATGTATTCTCTGTGGGGATTGTGTGCGTACCTGTGATGAAATCCAGGGACTTGGCATTCTGGATTTTGCTTTCCGGGGTTCAAAAATGCAGGTTATGCCGGCATTTAACAGAGAGCTGGCAGAGACTGACTGCGTAGGCTGCGGACAGTGCAGGGCGGTCTGTCCGACCGGTGCGATCAGTATCCGGCAGGATGTTGATCCGGTATGGAAAGCGTTGGCGGATAAGAATATCAGAGTTGTGGCACAGATCGCACCGGCTGTCCGGGTGGCGATCGGAGATAAATTTGGAATCCCGAAAGGTGAAAATACACTGGGACGCCTGGTGGCAGCTCTGCGACGTATGGGATTCGATGAGGTATATGATACAAATTTCGGGGCAGACCTGACGGTAATGGAAGAGTCAGCAGAATTGCTGGAGCGTTTAAAATCCGGTAAGAATCTTCCGTTATTTACTTCCTGCTGTCCGGGCTGGGTGAAGTTCTGTGAGAACCGTTACCCGGAATTTCGGGAAAATATTTCCACCTGCCGTTCTCCGCAGGCAATGTTCGGAGCATTGCTGAAGGAAGAAGCCCGGATGAAAGCGGCAGAAGCGGAAAAAGAAGGACGGAGCCTCCGCAAGACGGTTGTGATCTCGATTATGCCATGTACGGCAAAAAAAGCAGAGATCAAAAGACCGGAGCATTTTACAGAAGGGCAGCAGGATGTAGATTATGTACTGACCACGACAGAAGTGACCCGTATGATCAAAGAAGCGGGAATGGATCTGTCGCAGATCGAACCGGAGGCACTGGATATGCCGTTTGGTCTGTCTTCGGGGCAGCAGCGATCTTTGGAGTAACGGGTGGTGTGACCGAGGCAGTTCTGAGACGTCTAGTACACAGCAGCAGGATGGAAGATCTGCAGGACATCAGCTTTACGGGAATCCGCGGGATTGAAGGAATCAAAGAAGCTTCCATCCAGCTTGAGGACAGAACGGTGAAAATTGCAGTGGTGAATGGTCTTCGCTGTGCAGAAACACTGCTGGAGAGGATCAAAGCCGGTGAAGTCCAGTATGATTTCGTAGAAGTGATGGCATGTAAAAGAGGCTGTATTGCCGGTGGTGGACAGTCCGGTGCCGATCGGACCGAGGACGAAACAGGCCCGGCTGGATGGAATGTATAAGATCGACAGCATGGCACAGATCAAGAGATCTGATGAAAATCCGATCATTGCAGAGGTTTATGAGGGAATCCTGAAGGGGAAGGAACATAAATTGCTGCATAATAGATAAAAAATCGCCTTATATCAGATGCACAGCAACTGGTATAGGGCGATTTCTGAATTATGTCGGATTATCGGTTATCAAGGTAATCTTTTACAAGAAAGAGACTGGAAATCCAGGGTTATTTCAACACCAGTTTCAGTACCTCAGTCACTTTTTTCACCGGAACGATTTCCAGCTTATTTTTAACCTCATCGGCAACGTCATCGAGATCCTGTTCATTGTCAGCAGGAATCAGAACCTTTGTGATTCCTGCACGCTGGGCGGCCATAAGCTTTTCAGGAAGTCCGCCGATCGGCATGACACCGCCACGCAGGGAAACTTCTCCGGTCATGGCATATTCCGGGCTGACTTTCTTCCCGGTGAGAAGTGATGCAAGAGCTGTTGTCAGCGTGATTCCGGCTGATGACCGTCTTTTAACCGCACCGGCAGGAACATGGATATGGAGGTCGTGGTCATCAAGCACTTTGCTTTCCTTTGGATAAAGTGATTTTACAAGACTCAGTGCAATCTGAATGGACTCCTTCATTACATCTCCAAGCTGACCGGTAATAATCATCTTGCCTTTGCCCGGAATCAGTTTACTTTCTATAAATAAAATTTCTCCGCCCGCTCTTGTCCATGCAAGTCCGGTGACAACTCCCGGTTCAGGGGAAGAAAGTTTCCGCTCATGGTGGAGCTGCTTTTTCCCAAGATATTTTTCGAGATTTGTCTTAGTGACTGTCAGTGTTGTTCCCTCATTTTTAACAAGTTGGACGGCAGCCGTCCGGCAAAGAGTATCGATCAGTTTTTTTCAGGTCACGGACACCTGCCTCCATTGTGTATTCATCAATAATCCTGCGAATCGCTCCGTCGGTTACTTTCAATGCATTTTTCTTAATTCCCATGGCATCGAGAGCCTTTGGAAGAAGATGTCTGCGGGCAATCTGATATTTTTCTACTGCAGTGTAACCGGAGGAATTAATAACCTCCATACGGTTGAGCAGTGGTTCAGGAATCGTATCCAGTGAGTTTGCAGTGCAGACAAAAGTACATTGGACAGATCGTAAGGCACATTCATATAGTGGTCAGTGAAAGTGCTGTTCTGTTCAGGATCAAGAACCTCCAGAAGGGCACTGGCAGGGTCTCCGCCGTAATCTTTTGCAAGTTTGTCAACCTCATCCAGTACAATGACCGGATTGGAGACACCGCTTCGCTTGATTCCTTCCATGATTCGTCCGGGCATAGCACCGATATAAGTACGTCTGTGGCCACGGATTTCCGCCTCATCACCGATACCACCAAGACTGATCCTTACATATTCTCTTCCGAGAGCCCGTGCAATACTTTGCCCGATACTGGTCTTCCCGGTTCCAGGAGCACCAACAAATAAAAGGATCGAGCCATATTGCTTCCGGTTGAGAGCCATAACGGCGAGTTGCTGGATGATGCGTTCTTTGACTTTTTTCAGACCATAGTGATCTTCATCAAGAATCTGCTCCGCCCGGTCAAGATCGATCGGGGTAAACTGCGGTGCTTTCCAGTCCAGGCTGGTCATAAAGTCAAGGTAATCATACAGAAGACCGTACTCATGGCTGTCCTTGCCTTCCTGCTTCATGCGGTTCAGCACTTTTTCAGCTTCTTTACGGGCTTCGTCATTCATGCCGGATTCTTCAATCTTTCACTGCAGTTTTTGGATCAGATCCGAAGATTATGAGTGAGATGGCAAAACGTGTGGAAGAGCGTCCATTTGATATTATGGATATTAATATGGGATGTCCGGTGCCGAAGGTTGTACGTAACGGAGAAGGTTCTGCACTTATGAAGAATCCGAAGCTGGTTTATGAAATCGTCAGTGCAATGGTAAAGGCAATTGATAAGCCGGTTACTGTGAAGATAAGAAAAGGCTTTGATGACAACTGCATTAATGCAGTGGAGATGGCGAAGATCGCAGGAGGCGGGGCAGCAGCTGTAGCCGTGCACGGAAGGACAAGAGAACAGTATTACAGCGGACAGGCAGATTGGGATATCATCCGTCAGGTAAAAAGAAGCGGTCTCGATTCCGGTGATTGGAAACGGAGATGTGACAAGCCCGCAGAAAGCAGAGGAGCTGGTAAAACAAACAGGGTGTGACGGAATCATGATCGCAAGAGGAGCACAGGGGAATCCATGGATCTTCTCCGAGATGATCACATATGAAGAGACAGGCACATTACCAGAACGTCCGGGAAAAGAAGAAGTTCGTGATATGATGCTTCGTCATGCCAGAAGATTACAGTTGAAATACAAAGGTGAATTCATTGGTATCCGTGAGATGAGAAAACATGTGGCATGGTATACAAAGGGATTGAAAGGTTCTGCAAAATTGCGTGAAGAAATCAACCGCGTAGAGTCCTATCAGGAACTGGAAGAACTGCTCTTTCAGAGACTATAGGAAAAGAAGTTCGGGACTTCGGAAAACAGTTGGAAAACAGAATGGAAAAAGTTCGGAAAAAGGCGGTTTTAAAGGCTTTTCATACACTGCGCAGAAGTGACCTGTGAGAGTGAAATTGCTTGACAGAAAGCGCGAGTTTGAGTATAAATTGAAATTGCGGACGGACGCTGATACAACGATTGGCGTTCAGGAGAAAAAGACAGCAGACATGCATTTTAAAACCGATAATATGATGTAAGTGTCAAAAGTATAAATTGCATAGCAATGGAGCAATCCGGTTACATCATAATATCTGTAGACAAAATATAGAGAAGAAACTTTGAATGCATGAAAAGTATAGACAGAAAATGATTTGCAGAGAATCTGTAAATGTTGTAGGAAACGAAACGTTATTGCAATAGGCAGTGACGGTAAGGAAGTAGAAAGGAAGCAGGAACAATGGCAGAGGCAAAAAAAAGATTACTTACTTATGCCGGATTAAAGGCAATTGAGGATGAACTTGAGAATCTGAAGGTAGTAAAGAGAAAAGAAGTAGCAGGCAAGATCAAAGAAGCAAGGGAGCAGGGAGATCTTTCCGAGAATGCTGAGTATGATGCAGCAAAGGACGAGCAGAGAGATATCGAGGCCCGTATCGAAGAATTAGAAGCAATTCTGAAAAATGCAGAGGTAGTTGTTGAGGATGAAGTAGATCTTAATAAGATCAATGTTGGATGTACAGTAAAAGTGTTTGACATTACATTTGAGGAAGATATGGAGCTGAAGATCGTAGGTTCCACAGAGGCTAACAGCCTTGAGGGAAAGATCTCCAATGAGTCTCCGGTAGGTAAAGCACTGATCGGAAAGAAAATCAATGATGTCGTTGACGTTGAGACACAGGCAGGAGTTATCCAGTACAAAGTACTTGATATCAAACGTTCATAATCAGCTTAGGACAGACCTCTTACTATTAAGAGGTCTGAATTCGCTTAAAAGACAATATAAAAATAACTATTTCTGCATTGATATATAAAAAATTAATGCGGAAGCAGATAGAAATGGAAGGAGAACAGACAGTGGGACAGAATCAGAAAAATGCACAGGAACCGGATATGAATCAGTTGAGAAAGGTTCGCCGTGATAAACTTGCAGAACTGCAGCAGAACGGAAGAGATCCGTTCCAGATCACAAAGTTTGATCAGACGCATCATTCACTTGAGGTAAAGGGTCTTTATGAGGCACATGAGGCTGAACTTTTAAAGGATCACCAGACACCGAATGTAGAGGGAATGGATGAGGAGCAGACAAAAGAGGCTCATAAAAAGGATTATGAAGAAAGAAGAAGCATTATGGACGCAAATCCGATCCATGTAGCGATCGCAGGCCGTATGATGTTCAAGAGAGTAATGGGTAAGGCTTCTTTCTGCAATATCCAGGATTTACAGGGAAACATTCAGGTATATGTGGCAAGAGATGCGATCGGAACAGACGCTTATGCAGATTTAAGAAATCGGATATCGGTGATATTTTTGGTCTGGAGGGATTTGCATTCAGAACAAGAACAGGTGAGATCTCCATCCATGCAGAGAACATGACTCTTCTCTCCAAGAGCTTACAGATTCTCCCTGAGAAATTCCATGGACTGACAGATACAGACACCCGTTACCGTCAGAGATATGTAGACCTGATCATGAATACAGAGTCTAAAGATACCTTTATCAAGCGTTCCAAGATTCTTGCAGCGATCCGTCAAGTATTTAAGCGGAGAAGGATTCATGGAAGTTGAGACTCCGATGCTTGTACCCAATGCAGGTGGAGCAGCTGCAAGACCATTCGAGACGCATTTTAATGCCCTGGATGAAGATCTGAAGCTTCGTATTTCGCTGGAACTGTACCTGAAGAGACTGATCGTCGGAGGTCTCGAGAAGGTATATGAGATTGGTCGTGTATTCCGTAATGAGGGCCTTGATACAAGACATAATCCGGAGTTTACTTTGATGGAGCTTTACCAGGCATTCACCGATTACCATGGCATGATGGATCTGACAGAGAACCTGTATCGTTTTGTCGCACAGGAAGTTCTTGGAACGACTCATATTGTATATAAGGGAATCGAGATGGATCTCGGGAAGCCGTTTGAGCGTATTACAATGGTTGATGCTGTTAAGAAATATGCAGGTGTTGACTGGAACGAAGTTGAGACTCTGGAGCAGGCAAAAAATGATGTAAATAATACAGCTTCTGAAGCACCTGAAAAAAATGTAAAAACTGAGTCTGAAAAGATTGATTTTTCTAAGGTAAAGGTAGAGCCTTTATTTGAGGAATTTGTTGATTTTGATACATTCAGCAAGTCAGATTTCCGTGCAGTAAAGGTTAAAGAGTGTGTTGCAGTACCGAAGTCAAAGAAACTGTTACAGTTTACTCTTGATGACGGAACAGGCACAGACAGAACCATTTTAAGCGGTATTCATAGCTTTTATGAGCCGGAAGAACTGGTTGGAAAGACTCTTATTGCTATCACAAATCTTCCACCGAGAGCTATGATGGGCATTGACTCTTGCGGTATGCTCCTCAGTGCTATTCATGAAGAAGAAGGCGAAGAAAAGCTTCATCTTCTGATGGTAGATGACCACATTCCGGCAGGTGCAAAGCTCTATTAAGATGATGTAAAGATGTACCGTTTTACCAAATAGACGGGACGTACTTCATTTGATAAAAAACTAAAAAAACAGCGATTTACATCAAACTTACATCAATTGATGCAGAAATCGGTGCAAACAAGAAGAAAATCGCATAATTAGTGCAATGAGTGGGCAATTCCAATCGGGATTGCCCATTTTTAAAACAAACAAAAATACATATCGAAATTTACAGGAGGAATATATATGGTTGGAAGAATTTATCATGTAGGACTAACGGTTTCTGATTTGGAACGCTCAATTGCATTCTACAGAGATGTCCTTGGGCTTGAGTTTCAAGGAGAGATTTTTATGGAAGGCGAAGAAACAGATAAAATGTTTCGTAGAGTAAATTGCAAAGCAAGGGTCGCTTATTTGAATGGCTCCAAGGTTGTTGAAGCACCGCCAGTTGAGCTGATTCAGTTTGTAAACAACGAAGTAAAGAAAGTTCCCTCTGATTTGTTTACAACATCCATCTCGGAAGTATGTTTCTACACAAATGATATTGATTCTGCTTACAAACATCTCGTAGATAATAATGTGGAGTGCTTGTCTGAACCGCAGTATTTCGATTTTAGAGCAGATGGATTTGGGGAAAGCAGAGCGTTTTATTTCAGAGACCCGGATGGAATCATTCTTGAGATGATGCAGCCGCTTTAATGAAAAATGGTAAGTACAGGAAAGCGGCAACTTTCAGTTTGTCAGGTTGTCCTTTGAGAGAGGAGAAATCCTTTTCTCAAAGGGCTTTTTCTATTTATACAGATATTCGCAAACTACAAGATAAAGCTAAAACTTCATATACTCTAAGCACAAGGAGGTTGAGGTTTGGCTATGAATAACAGTTTAGCAGAAGTACGCCCGGAACTTGTTTCGGAGTGGTCGGAGAAGAATTTACCGCTTACACCTGATAATATTACCTTCGGCTCAAATAAAAAAGTATGGTGGAAAGGTACTTGCGGTCACGAATGGCAGACAAGCGTTAAGGCTCGTTCCAATGGAGAAAAATGCCCGATATGTTCCGGTGCGAGAGTGATTGCAGGTATTAACGATTTGACGACATTAGAGCCATTACTGGTGAAACAGTGGTCGAAAAAGAATAAGATAAAACCGACAGAGGTTTCTATTGGTTCTCATAAGAAAGTGATTTGGAGATGTGAGAAAGGACACGAGTGGGAAGCTGCCATTAAGAGCAGGACAATAAATAAAACAGGTTGCCCGTATTGCTCCCACAATAAAGTGTTGGCAGGATTTAATGACCTTGCAACGCTTCTGCCGGATGTAGCAGCCGAGTGGTCGGACAGAAATTATCCGTTACTTCCAACTCAGGTTACGGTCTTTGCCAATCGTAAGGTTTGGTGGAAGTGTAAGGATTGCGGCAAAGAGTGGAACACCCTTATTTCTACCCGTTCCGGTGGGAGTAAATGCCCGTATTGCAGTGGGTACATATTCTCGAAAGGGTTTAACGATTTGCAGACAACACACCCTGAAATTGCTTCGGAGTGGTCGGAGAAGAACTTGCCTTTGAAACCTGATGAAGTAAATGCAAAGTCGAGGAAAAACGTCTGGTGGAAGTGCAGAAAATGCGGTAATGAGTGGAAATCCGTTGTCAATGCCCGTGTGAAAGGTACGGTATGCCCCGTTTGTGCAGAGAGAGAAGTCCTTGCCGGATATAATGATTTGGCGACAACGGACAGTCAGCTTCTCAGTGAATGGGATTATGAGCAGAATAAATTGAAGCCGACAGAGGTATCACGAACTTCAGCAAAGAGAGCGTGGTGGAAATGCAGGCACGGTCATTCATGGAGTATGAAGATAAATGAAAGGACGATATTGAATAAAGGCTGCCGAATTTGTGAGCAAGAATATTTATCTCTATTTCCTGCTTTGGCTGTCAGCTATTATTCTAATAAGAAAGGCTTGAAAGCAGAACTTGGTTCTGACCGATTGCTTGGAGTTCCGCTTGAAACATACATACCTTCAGAAAAGTTGGCTATTGAGTCAGGAAGTGCTGACGAGAATATAGAAATAATGAAAGCATATATGTGTGAGCAACGAGGAATAAGACTGATTAAACTGCCGATGAAAGGCACTGAACTGGATTATGCCGACAGCTTAAAAAGAGCTTTTCAGAACGTACATATATTTATTTCTTCTGATACAGAGGAAGATGTGGAGATAATCAAAAATACATTTGAAAGATGGAGGGACAGCCAATGAGAGAGAAAACCTATCATCTATACTTAAATGAAGAAGAACGAAGCCGAGTGATACAATCGCTCATTGAACTGAAGAACAATTTAGCAGCTCAGGGACGATACACCGATGCAGTAGATGATGTCCTCTGCAAAGTGCTTGAAGCAAAGAAAAAGAAATTGAAAATTGAATACATTTAGAACGTGTTTTGCCGTCTGTTTCCTAACCGGAGCAGACGGCTTTTTTAATTTCCAAAAATTTTTTTGAAATATTTTTGGAAAAGCGGAGATTTTGGGTGTGCATTTCATACCCCTTTGTCCAAATGAGTGAAGGGTTCATTCCGGATAGCAAAAACGGAAGCCTTTTCGCTTGAAAATTGAATAAGTCATTCACTAAGACTTTATTTCTGATGATAGCCACTTTAGCAGGTACGCCGTGATTTCTGTATTTCAGAATAGCGAGAACTCCGGTTATGAGTATCAGGTTGCCCCTGATATGGCGATGACAGTCAGAATGATAATGATACTTCTCTACGGAGCTGGCGGAGTACCCGGCAGAGGTTAGAATCCTATGATACAGATAAGCAGTCTGTTCCTTAGTGACTTCCCATAAGCATTTTGCTTGGCAAGGGGTGTTGAGAACAAATATTGCTATGACCGATTAGGAAATGAGTCGGTCAGGTACATAGCCATAATGCGGTGGCTATGAATTTTCAGAAAGGAGGGCAAAAAGAAGTGTCAAACTGTAAAACGATTTCCGTATGTAACCAGAAAGGCGGAGTCGGAAAGACCACCACAACCGTTAATCTCGGAGTCGGGCTTGCAATGCAGGGCAAGAAAGTATTGCTCATAGACGCAGACCCGCAAGGCGATTTAACGACTTGTCTTGGTTGGCAGGATACAGACGGTTTGGGTATCACGCTTGCAACGAAACTCACAGATGTAATCAATGAAACGATGACAGACCCTATGGTTGGTATCCTGCACCACGAAGAAGGTGTTGACCTTGTTCCGGCAAACCTTGAGCTTTCAGCAATGGAATTTAACCTTATGAACGCAATGAGCAGAGAAACTACACTCAAGAACTATCTGAGTCAAGTGAAGAACAGATATGATTATGTAATTATAGACTGTATGCCTTCGCTTGGTATGGTTACTCTCAATGCTTTATCGGCGGCAGACAGTGTTATCATTCCGGTTCAGGCTCAGTATTTGCCTGCAAAGGGTATGACACAGCTTGTGCAGACAATTTCAAAAGTAAAGAAGTATATCAATCCGGATATTAAGATAGATGGTATGCTGCTTACTTTGGTGGATAGCCGAACAAACCTTGCAAAGAGTACGGTGGAAGCACTCAGGGCAAACTTCGGTAATCAGATAAGGATGTATCGAACACAAATCCCGATTGCCGTAAAAGCCGCTGAAACTTCTTCCAAAGGCAAGAGCATTTATGCTTATGAGCCAAACAGCACAGTGTCTAAGGCATACGCTGAATTTACAAAGGAGGTGTTAGCCGATGGCAGGAAGAAAGAGCGACTTCACTCTCACGAAGCTCGATGATTTATTTACCACGCAGGCACAGCGAGATGAAGAACAGCTTTCAAAAATCCGAGATATTCCATTGGAGCTGATTGATGATTTTCCCGACCATCCGTTTAAGGTCAGGGACGATGAAGATATGATGCAGCTTGTGGAGAGTGTCAAGGAAAGAGGGGTTATTACTCCGGCAACGGTAAGGCAGAAAGAGGACGGCAGATACGAACTTGTTTCAGGACACAGACGAAAGCGAGCTTGTGAACTGGCAGGATTTGAAACACTGAGAAGTGAGATTGTAGACCTGAACAGAGATGAAGCGACCATTTTAATGGTTGAGAGTAATTTCCAAAGGTCAGAGATATTGCCGAGTGAAAAAGCCTTTGCCTATAAAATGCGTTTAGAAGCATTAAGCAGACAAGGGAAAAGAACAGATTTAACTTCCAACCCACTGGGTCGGAAGTCGGATGGCAAAGAAACTGCTCAAATAATCGGAGAACAATCGGGCGACAGTCAAACGCAAGTTCGTCGTTATATTCGTTTAACAAACCTTGTTCCCGAACTGCTTGAATTTGTTGATGAGGGGCGTATTAAAATGCGTCCTGCCGTAGAACTTTCTTACCTTGATGAAGATTGCCAGCGTGATGTGGTTGACGAAATCGACCTGAATGACGCAACCCCGTCACACGACCAGACAATCCGTATGCGAAAGTTATTCAACGAGGGCAACCTTACAACAGAAGCAATCCACGCTGTTATGTCTGAGGAAAAGCCGAACCAAAAGGAAAAAATCGTGTTGAGGGGCGATAGAGTAAGACAGCTTATCCCGAAAAACATTCCCGTCAGTCAGACAGAGGATTTTGTCTGCAAAGCATTGGAGTATTACAACAAGTTTTTGCGTAACCGTGCAGAACGTGACAGCAGATAGCCTGTTTTACAGTTCCCCTTTCTCACACTCTAACCCCTTAGTTATATTTTTACCTACCGAAAATGATATATACTATCTCACTTGAATATAACTATCTCAAAGTATATGTCTATCTCTAAGGGGCAATCGCACAGTATGAACGGACGGGAGGTGTATGGTAAAATGAAAAATTAACGAAAAATCCGCATTTGTTTTTCGGCAGGTAAATCTTGTCGTAAAAGAAAATCCACAAAGGCACATCGTAGAGATACGGTGTGTTTTTCAATTTTTACAGGAGGAAACGCAATGATAAAGTCAAAATTCAAAAGAGTCACGTCGCTTTTCTTGGCGACCCTTATGTGTGTGACCACTTTTGCAGGCATTGGCTCGACAACAGCATATGCTGCTTCGGGAGAAAAAGCCGATGTTTATATGGTCGATTTCCCTCGTGATGGTGATGCTAATTACGATGGGGTATGGGGACACAGCAATTTGACCTTGAAAAATGGTTGGCATACCGGACGTTCCAATTTTACCAATCTTAAGGCTATTGGCTCATACTCAGGCAATGTTGCTTATTGTATTGAGCCGGGAATTTCGCTCAAGGTCGGTCAGACAATGAATAAGTATGACGAAAATTATTTTAATAACCTTGCAGCCAATGGGGTTATTTCCGGAGATGAAATCCGTCTTTTTGTTGGTCGTATTTTACAGTATGGCTACCGTGGGACAATCTCGACATCTTGGAGGTCACAGAATGAAGCGGCAGCAAACAGCATTGCACAGGCTTATGCCACACAGCTTCTTATCTGGGAAACTGTTATCGGAGAGCGTGATGCGAACTTCAATCATGTAGCAGCCAGTGGTTGCAGTAATGTGAAAGATGTCATCAATGCAAAGCATCCGCTTCGCAATAAGATTTTCAGTTATTACAACAGTATGGTGCAGAGTGTACAGAACCATGCGACCATACCGAGCTTTTGTAATAAATCATCCGGTTCGGCAAAGACAATAGAACTTGAGTGGAACGGAAGTAAGTACACAACTACTCTGACAGACTCCAATAATGTGCTGTCGAAATATAATTTCAAGGCAAGTATCAGTGGAGTGAGCTTTTCAGTGAATGGTAACAAACTTACTGTTTCTATGGATACTGCACCGAGTAAGGAATTTACCATTACCGCAACGAAGAAAAATGCAGTCCGCAGAGGTGTGGTTGTATGGTCAGAGGGCAAACACGGTCAGAACTCCAGTGTGCAGGATGTTGTCAGCTATGCTCAGGAAGTAAGCGACAGTATCAACGGTTTTGTGAAGATGAAAGTCAGCTATGGTTCTTGTCAGATTGTAAAGACCAGTGAGGACGGCAAGGTTGACGGTATTAACTTCACAATTACCGGAAACGGTATCAATCAGACGGTTACAACAGCCAATGGCGGTAAGTTCCAGATTGATAATCTTATGCCGGGTATCTATACTGTAACCGAGCAGGCATACGATAAGTACGAGCCGCAGGAAACACATAGGGTTACTGTTGTAGCAGGACAGGTTGCAAAGGTCAATTTCAATAACAAATTGAAGCGTGGCGACCTTCAGGTAGTGAAGTCCTCAGAAGATAATCTTGTTGAAGGTATGAAGTTCCATCTTTTCGGTACTTCTCTTTCCGGTGCTGCTGTTGACCAGTATGCAGTTACAGACAAAAACGGTGTGGCAACTTTCAAAGATGTGCTTATCAGTGGTTCTGAACCATATACTCTTGAAGAAGTGGACACAGCTATCCGTTATGTTGTACCGAAAAATCAGACTGCACCAGTGAAGTGGAAAGAAGTAACCACAAGAAACTTCAATAACATTTTGAAGAAATTTACTGTAACAGTAACAAAGAGCGACGCTGAGAAAGGCGAAGCACAGGGCAATGCCAAACTTTCGGGAGCAACGGATATGTACTTTTGATGATACCCGGTATATTTTGATATTACCGGGAAGAAAATTCCACAGAGGAAGGCGGCGTAACTGTTGTGAAAGTCAATAAGCCGAATATGCGCCAGAAAGGCACTGTTACGGTTGAAAAGACCGGAGAAGTATTTAGCGGTG